>OCTW011583174.1_pt1 | contig 22380 bp, 15 predicted proteins | sample 1539671 | NCBI WGS metagenome assembly OCTW01 (sample SAMN02144230, study PRJEB22623) | gut metagenome | biome: sheep rumen | host: Ovis aries | place: New Zealand
CCGTAACTGCGCAGGGCCTGGATGCAGCGCTGGACGAGACGGATGGTGGACGGGACGGACGACTGGGGCTTGACTTCCAATACCAGCATGCAGGAAGACATTCTCCCTTGTTCCAAATATTCGAACAAGGTGGGAATGTTTTCCCCGTTGGGCAGGCGGTATGCCAGGAGTTCCTTGTAAGTGCTTTTCTGAATGGGGAGTCCGTGGAAATCGGCATCGTGGTTCACCACCGCAATCCCGTCGGCGGTCAGATGGACGTCGAACTCGCTGCCCCAGAATCCGTTCTCCTGGGCCAGGCGAAGCGCGGCCAGGGAATTCTGGGAATTGACGGCTTCGTCACATTTCCAGAAACCGCGGTGGGCGCAGATATTCTGGGCATATCCCTGAAAACAAAAAAGAAGACCGAGAATGAAGAGGTTGCAGTATTTCATATCGACATTGTTTTTCAATCCGGTCAAAGATACGAATTTTCCAAAAAAGTCATTACTTTTGTTAAAACCGACTTGTCATGAAAAAAATCGTTTTCATCCTTCTGTCCATCCTGGCCCTGTCCTGTACCTCACGGGAGCTTGCGGTGATGAGCTATAACGTGGGAGCCTTCTCCAAATATGAAAAGTACAGTCTTCCGGATGTGGCCGATCTCATCCGGCAACAGGGCTGTGACCTGGTGGCCCTCAACGAACTGGACAGCTGCAACCGCCGTCATTCCGATTTTCAATTGCAGCGGCTGGCCGACGAACTGGGCGGCTGGCAATACGCCTTCGCATCGGCCTTTCCTTTTGCGGGCGGCGCCTATGGGAACGGAGTGGTGTCCGCACTTCCCATCGGCCAAACCTTCCGTCTGGCATTGCCGAAGGGCGACGGCAGCGAACCGCGCAGCGTCGCCATCGTGGAAACCGACCGCTGCGTGTTCGCTTCCGTGCACCTGGACTTCATGGGAGAGGAAGCGCCGCTCGCTCAGGCGAAGCTGATCAACGAATGGTTCCTGGCCCGCTATTCCGGCCATGAAAAGCCGGTTCTACTGTGCGGAGACATGAATTCCCTCCCGAACAGTCCTGTCATTTCCACTTTGGAAGAGGTCTGGGAGCGCCTCTCTCCCCTGTCGTTCACCTTTTCCACGGAAGATCCGCACGCATGCATCGACTACATTTTCTCCCTGAAGTCGGCGGCGCCCGTCAAAGTGACGGAAGCCCGCGTCCTCACGGAGGGAAGCGGAAAACTTTCCGACCATTTTCCCGTTTTTCTGAAACTTCGTTATTAGTTCTTTTTGTTTTTACAGTATCTTTGCAGAAAACCGCAACGCTATGGCCGACGAGAAAATTATCTTTTCCATGAACGGGGTGAGCAAAATCCTCCCCCACAACAACCGAGTCATCCTCAAAGACATTTACCTGGGCTTCTTCTATGGGGCCAAGATTGGCATCATCGGCCTCAACGGATCGGGTAAATCCACGCTCCTGAAGATTATTGCCGGCGTGGAAAAAACCTACAAGGGAGAGGTGGTCTGGGCTCCGGGGTATTCTGTGGGATACCTGGAGCAGGAACCGCAGATGGATCCGGAGAAAACGGTCCTGGAAGTGGTTCAGGAGGGGGTTCAGCCCGTCATGGACATCCTGGCGGAATACAATGAGATTTCCATGAAATTCATGGAGCCCATGGATGAAGACCAGATGAACCGCCTCATCGAACGTCAGGGAGAACTCACCGAACAGATAGAACAGGTGAACGGATGGGAAATCGATTCCAAGCTGGAGCGTGCCATGGATGCCCTGCAGTGCCCGCCTTCGGAACAGAAAATCAAGGAACTCTCCGGCGGCGAACGCCGCCGGGTGGCCCTGTGCCGGCTGCTTCTGCAAGAACCCGACGTACTGCTTCTGGACGAACCCACCAACCACCTGGACACCGAATCCATCCAGTGGCTGGAAGCCCACCTGCAGCAGTACAAGGGCACGGTGATCGCCGTCACGCACGACCGCTACTTCCTGGACAACGTGGCCGGATGGATTCTGGAACTGGACCGCGGAGAAGGCATTCCGTGGAAAGGAAATTATTCCTCCTGGCTGGACCAGAAGACCAAGCGCCTGGCCCTGGAGGAGAAGCAGGAATCCAAGCGCCGCAAAACCCTGGAGCGGGAACTGGAATGGGTGCGAATGGCCCCGAAAGCCCGCCAGGCCAAACAGAAGGCCCGTCTGGGCGCCTACGAAAAACTGGCATCGGCCGACACCAAACAAAAAGAGGCCAATCTGGAAATCTATATCCCCAACGGACCGCACCTGGGCAACAAGGTCATCGTCTTCAACGACGTATCAAAAGCATACGGGGACAAGCTTCTTTTCGAGCACCTCAGCTTTGAACTGCCCCCGGCGGGCATCGTGGGCGTCATCGGCCCCAACGGCGCCGGAAAAACCACGCTTTTCCGCCTCATCATGGGCATTGAACAGCCCGACAGCGGCAGCATCGAAATCGGAGAGACGGTGAAAATCTCCTATGTGGACCAGCAGCACCGTTCCATTGACCCGGACAAGACGGTCTATGAGACCATCGCCGGCAATTCCGAATGGGTGCGCATGGGCGGCAAGGATGTGAACGCCCGCGCCTGGGTTTCCCGTTTCAATTTTTCCGGGGCCGACCAGGAAAAGCGCTGCGGCATCCTCTCCGGCGGTGAACGCAACCGCCTGCACCTGGCCCTTACCCTGAAGGACGAGGGCAACGTGCTGCTCTTGGACGAACCCACCAACGACGTGGATGTGAACACCATCCGCGCCCTGGAGGAGGGTCTGGAGAACTTCGCCGGCTGCGCCGTGGTGGTGAGCCACGACCGCTGGTTCCTGGACCGTATCGCCACCCACATCCTGGCTTATGAAGGCGAGGGAAAGGTGGTCTTCTTCGAAGGAAACTATCAGGAATACGAAGCCAACCGCAAGATGCGCCTGGGCCCCGATGCAGAACCCAAACGTTTCAAATACAAGAAATTGATGGAGTAGCCCATGGACAGACTCTTCCTCATAGACGGGCATGCGCTGGTGTTCAAGATGTACTATGCCTTCCTGCGCCGGCCCATGATCAACTCCAAGGGAGCGGACACGTCCATCCTCTATGGCTTTACCAAATACCTCCTGGAACTGCTGGAGCGGGAAAAGCCCTCTCATCTGGCGGTGGCTTTCGACCCGCCGGGCGGCACTTTCCGCCACCGGATGTACCCGGAATACAAGGGGACCCGTCCCCCCACCCCGCAATTGGTCATCGATGCGCTGGAGCCCCTCACGGACCTGGTGCAAAGCATGAACATTCCGGTACTGATGGTTCCCGGCTTCGAGGCCGATGATGTCATCGGCTCCGTAGCCGCCCGGCATGCCGGCGGAGGGCTGGATGTATATATGGTGACGCCGGACAAGGACTACGGGCAGCTCATCGGCCCGCATGCCTTCCAGTACAAGCCCGGCAAGAGCGGGACCGATGCCGAAATCTGGGGCATCCCCGAGCTCTGTGCCAAGTGGGGCATTTCCGACCCCTCCCAGGTCATTGACATGCTGGCCATCTGCGGCGACACGGCCGACAATGTGCCCGGCGTGAAAGGCGTGGGAGAGGTGGGCGCCGCCAAACTCATCGCCCAATACGGAACGCTGGAGAACATCTACGCCCATATCGGGGAGCTTCCGCCCAAACAGCAGGCCCTGTTCCTGGAAGCCCGGCCGCACATGGCCCTCTCCAAAGCCCTCGTGACCATCAAGACGGACATGTCGCTGCCCGTGACACTGGACGACATGCGCTGCAGCGGAACGTTCCGGCCCCGGCTCAGGGAACTCTTCGACCTGTACGAATTCAATTCGCTCAAAAAGTATTTGAGATCCCTCGACGCAGCCGCGCCTCAGGATGGCATCTTTCAGTCTGAGCGAAGCGAAGAATCCTTTCCCGTAAAGGAAGCACCGGCCCGGGAAGTAATTGCCGCCGCCGAGGCGGCAGGATCCATCGGCCTCATTACCGAAGCCTGGGGGACCGGCATCTTCGCCGCGCCCAGGCGGCTGATTCTCTCCGCGGGAGGCAAGGTCTGCATCCTGGAAGATGCCTTGCAGGCCCGGGAGCTGCTGGAAGACAGCGCCATTGCCAAATACGGGGCGGACCTGAAAGGACAGGCCCATATTCTGGCGCAAGCCGGCATCCGGCTCCGGGGACGCTGGAACGATGTCAAGCTGATGCACTATGTCCTGAATCCGGAGCGCAGCCACGAACTCGGCGCCCTGGCCAAGACCTGCCTGGGCGTTTCCATTGAAGAAGAGGCGGCCGGAAGCACAGGCTCCCTTTTCGACGAGAACCCCGAGCCTTCCCGCTTCAAGGAAGCCGCCATCCTGGTGCCGCTCGGAGATAAACTGAGGGAGCAGCTTCCCTCCATCTACGACAACATGGAAGAGCCTCTGGCCAAAGTGCTTACGCAGATGGAACGGGACGGCGTGAAGGTGGACCTGAGCGTAATCCGCCACTTTGCGGACGGGCTTCGCAAGGAACTTTCGGAACGCGAAATCCGCATCCGGGAAATGGCCGGGGAGCCGACGCTCAACATCTCCTCTCCCAAGCAGGTGGGAGACGTGCTGTTCGAGAAGCTGAGGCTGGACCCGAAAGCCAAAAAGAGCGGTTCCAAAAGCCAGTACGCCACCGATGAAGCCACGCTTCTGACCATTGCGGACCGGCATCCCATCGTAGATGAGATTCTGGAATTCCGGGCTGTCAAAAAACTGCTTTCCACCTATATCGAGCCTTTCCCCACCTATATCTCCGAGGTGGACGGACGTGTACACACCACGTTCAATCAGGCGCTTACCGCCACCGGACGGCTGTCCTCCTCCAATCCCAACCTGCAGAACATCCCCATCCGCACCGAGCGCGGAAAGGAAATCCGCAAGGCCTTCGTCCCCGGAACGCCGGAAGGGGTCATCGTATCGGCCGACTATTCCCAGATTGAACTGCGCATCATGGCGCACCTGAGCGGTGACGAGCATCTGACGCAGGCTTTCCGGGAAGGGGTGGACGTGCACGCCGCCACCGCCGCCAAGATTTTCCGCATACCCGTTTCAGAAGTCACGCGGGAACAGCGAAGCATGGCCAAGACGGCCAACTTCGGCATCATGTACGGCATTTCATCCTTCGGCCTGGCGCAGCGACTGCATCTGCCCCGCGGGGCGGCCAAGCAGCTTATCGAGGACTATTTCGCCTCCTTCCCCGCCATCCGCTCGTTCATCGACGGGAGCATCGCCTTCGCCAAGGAGCACGGATATGTGGAAACCCTCTTCGGCCGGCGCCGCTATCTGCCGGACATCAACGCCCACAATGCCAACGTCCGCTCTCTGGCCGAACGGAACGCGGTGAACGCCCCCATCCAGGGGACATCGGCCGATATCATCAAACTGGCGATGATCGGGGTGTCCCGTCGCATGGAAGAAGCGGGGCTCAGAAGCCGGATGGTATTGCAGGTTCACGACGAACTGGTGTTCGACGCTTTTCCCGAAGAAGTGCCTGCCCTCCAAACGCTGGTGACAGAGGTCATGGAGCATGTCATGGAACTCTCGGTTCCGCTCACGGTGGAATGCTCGTCGGGAATCAACTGGCTGGAGGCCCATTAGCAAACAGATTATGAACTATTTAAACGCTTCCAACAAAGAACTGGTGGAGATGGCCATCGGCGGTGACCAGATGGCCTACCGGGCCCTGTACCAGATTCACGAGCGGGCGGTCCGCGGCCGTGTCAGCGGCTATTTCCAATGGAAGGCCGACGTGGACGATGTGGTTACGGAGAGCTTCCAGAAAGCCTTTTCGGCCTTGAACAGTTTTGACACGACAAGGGAATTCCGGCCCTGGCTCCTCACGATTGCCACCCGAACCGCTCTGGATCATCTCTCCTCCATCCACCGGGAAGACGAGAAAAAAGAAGGCAGTGAAAATGCCCAGCTCACGGACTTTACACCCGAGGAGGAAATTATCAACGACGAAGTCCACCAGCGGCTGATGGGTTACATCGACGAACTGCCCTCTCTGTACAAGGACGTGATGATCAAGTATATGATTGAAGAACTGGAATACGAAGAGATTGCGAAAGAGCTGGACCTGGAGCTCAATACGGTCCGCACACGCATCCGCCGTGGCAAGCAGCACCTGGCCAAAATGATGCTCCGGGGGGAAGTGGTATGAACTGGAAAGAAATCCTGAAGGCCGATTTCCCTTTATCGGACGGCCAGCTGGCCCGCCTGGAGGCACTGGATGCCCTGTACCGGGAGTGGAATGCCAAAATCAATGTGATTTCCCGAAAAGATATCGACGCCCTCTATGAGCATCATGTCCTTCATTCGCTGGCCATTGCCCGCTATCTTCTCACCGTGCCGGAACTGGAAAAGCGCTTTGCCGGCGCGTCGGTGCTGGATTTGGGAACCGGCGGCGGATTTCCCGGCATCCCGCTGGCCATTCTGTATCCGTCGGCCCGTTTTGTCCTGTGCGACTCCGTTGGCAAGAAAACCATTGTGGCACAGGCGGTTGCATCGGCCTTGGACTTGAAGAACGTACGGGTGGTGAATGCCCGGGCGGAATCGCTTTCGGAAAGCTTCGATTTTGTGGTTTCGCGGGCGGTCGCTTCCCTGCCCGATTTCTTCCCCTGGGTGAAAGGGAAGTACACGCAGGGCATTCTTTACCTGAAAGGCGGCGACGTGAATGAAGAGATTGCCCTGGTGATGGCCCGTCACAAGTTGGCACGGGGGTCGGTCCATACCTGGCCCGTATCGGCCTGGCTGCAGGATTCCTGGTACGAAGGGAAACTGGTCATTCATATCGAAAAATAATTTTGTTTTTTCCGGGGGAATTGCTACCTTTGCAGTCCCTTATGCGAAAAATATAAAATAGAGATATCATGAAAAGAACATTCCAACCTTCCCGCCGCAAGCGTGTGAACAAGCATGGTTTCCGCGCTCGGATGGCCAGCGCCAACGGTCGTCGCGTCCTTAGCGCCCGTCGCCGCCACGCCCGTAAGAAACTCTCCGTCTCCGACGAAGACCGCTGGTAGAAAACAAGCAACCCACAGCCGGGTTGCTTTTTTTTGCACCTGCATGCGATCCATCCGCTGACAAGTAAACTCTTGATACGCTGCAACTTACGGATAATCCTCTGCGCTATTTGCGCAGAGGATTATCAGTAAACGCTTACAAGTCAAACAGTTACCAGCCACCCACTATCGCGGAATTTGATTATCTTGCGAAAAAAAGATACGAGATGACAGATTTGGGTTTGCTGGCGATTTACTTTCTCTCCCGAAAAGGCCTTGAGGAGCCTTTCAATGACTATGGCATCCGCTGGGAGGAGCGGGAAACAGAAGAACTGATTTCTTTCGTGCGTGCAGCGTCCGAAGAAGTCAGGCGACGCGGATTAAGTCCCGCCATCCCTTCCCAATATGTCAGAATCACCCAGACCCTTAGAGTCTTTATCGGCAAAAAAGAATTGAAAATCAGGCCGATGGCAAAATCGGTCCTGCTCCTTTTTCTGCGGCATCCCGAAGGAATACAGTTAAAATGTATCGCAGATTACGAGAAAGAACTGAGAGGGATCTACAGGCGGGTAAGCAGAAGTTCCAGCCCCGCAGAAATCACCACCCGGGTAAGCCGGATCCTGGACCTTTTCAACAACGACTTGAACGTGAACATCGCCCGCGTTAACCATGCCCTGGCAACTTTGGTGGACGACACCGGTCTGTATCAGATAACAGGGCGTGCCGGGAAGCCCAAAAGGATTCAACTGGACCGAAAATGGGTAATCTGGGAATCCTGAAACATCACGCAATCGTAAAAAACAATGAAAAAACACCTGAAACAACGCTATCTTTTTTACGATTCTTGGATTCCCGAAAACTCCTGAATATCTTGCCGGAGCGTATCTCACTAGCGGGACGCCTGAAATGCATGAAAAAAAGGAGAGTCTATCCGGGACAGGTTCACCATGTATGCCAGCAAACGATCGGCGGTGTAGTCATCTTCTATACCCTCTATGATTATCTGGTATTCTTCACCATTTACTGCACTGTCGCCAGACGCTATGGAATTCCGGTCCTTGCCCTTTGCCCCATGGCAGATCATACACATAACACGGTCATCGTTCCTGACGGGACCACCCTTGCCAAGTTTGTACAGCAGTACACGCATCTGTTTGCACGGGAATGGAATGAATCCAGGGGAAGAAGGGGGCCGCTTTTCAAACCCCGCTTCATGAGTTCGGCCAAACTGGGAAACAAACAGGTCAGAACAACCATCAATTACAATTACAACAATCCTGTCGAGAGAAAGATCGTGGAGAGGGCGGAGGACTATCGCTGGAATTTCGCACGCTACGCCCGCGAAAAAAATCCATACTCGGCACCTGTTCAGCTGGCCGGGAAATCGGCACGCTTCCGGAGAATCCTAAAGGAAATCAAGAGAATCTGCACGGGAAACGGTCATTTACACTACGCCCAGCTTCTGCGATGGGAAAAGCAGCTCGATGCCTATGAATTCAGGCAAATCGTCGACAGCATCATCTCTCTTTGGAACTGCATTGACTATGAAGAAGTTATCGGATATTATGGAGATTATGACGCCTTTCTTCGGTCTCTGCACGACAATACGGGGAGTGACTACGAAATCAAAGAAGACCATGACAAATACTCGGATGCCGTGTATCAAGAGTGCGCCGCGGTTTTGCTCAAGGAAAAAATCGTGAAAAACCTCATGGATATTCCTTCCCTGCCCGAGAACCAAAAAAGGGAAGCGGCAGCCATCCTCAGGAAACGGACATCGGCCAGTCCACGCCAAATAGAGAAATATCTGCACCTTCTGGGTGACAAATAATCTGTTGACTACCAGCAACTTACGCATAATCCTCTGCGCAAATAGCGCAGAGGATTATATGCAAACGGCTGAATATCAGCACCCTGCCGGCCAGGCCACCCGGATTACTTTTTGATGGGGTAGAGGCGAAGGAGGAAGAGGATCAGGAGGGCGATGGCGGCCGGGAAGAGCGAGAAAAGGGCCCATACCATGTGCTGCACGCCGCCCAGGTTGCTGATGGTGACCACCGTTTCGCCGGTGACGGGATCCTGGCTGGAGAGAAGGCCGGCGGCACCGAGGAGCAGGGCCACAAGGGCGCCCGAGATGGCCGAACCGAACTTCTGGGCCATCGTTCCGGACGAGAAGATAAGGCCTGTGGAAGAGGTGCCGTTCTTTTCGGTGGCATAGTCGGCCACATCGGCGTACATGGACCACAGCAACGGAGAATAGATGCCGATGCCGACAGACGTTACGATGACATTGGCAATCATCACCCAGATCCAGGCGGGGTCCATGGGGATGAAAAAGAAGGCGATGGAGGAGACGGCGCAGATGATGGCCGACCAGGCGAAGGCCTTGTACTTGGAGCCCACCCACTTGGTAAAACGGGGCGTGAGGCCGCCGACAACCATGCAGACCGCCTCGCCGAACATCATGAACACGGTGTAATTGATGATGAGGCCGGAAACCGTCACGTCCCCATGCATGCAATATTCAAACAGATAGGCAGCCACGGCATAGCGGAAGCCATTGAAGAAGTTGGTGCAGATGCCGATCAGCGTCAGGTATATCCACGGCTTGTTGTGAAGGAGGTCGGCAAAAGGCTTCAGGGAGAATTTCTCGGACCGGACCGGCTCCAGGCGCTCCCGGGTGAGAAGGCCGCAGGCCAGGGTGCCCAAGGCGGCGAGTGCGCCCAGCACCACGCCCAGTACGGCATACTGATGCGCCGGCGTTCCGCCCACCATCTTCTGCAGATACGGGAAGGTGAAAAGGGTGATGAAGCCCATCGCATAGGCACCCACCATCCGGAACGAAGAGAATTCATTGCGCTCGTTGCTGTCTTCGGTCATTACGCCCAGAAGCGAACCGTACGGCACGTTCACGGCGGTATAGACCGCCATCATCAGCAGGTACAGGGCATACGCATAAACCCTGCGGCCTCCGGGGCCGAGATCGGGCGTATAGAGCAGCAGGGCAAACACCACGCCCAGCGGAATGGCGCCGAAGATCAGCCAGGGCCGATAGGTGCCCCAGCGGGTTTTGGTACGGTCGGCGATGGCGCCCATCAGCGGATCGGTCACCACGTCAAAAAGGCGCGCCAGAAGCATCAGCGCACCGGCATCGGCCACGGTGAGGCCGAAAATGTTGGTAAAGAAGAAGGGAAAAGCGATGGACATGACCTTCCAGGTAATACCGCCGGCGGCGGCGTCACCCAGGCCATACCCTATTTTCTCTGATAATTTTGCCATGACTGTCGGTTATTTAGAGCAGTGAAACAATGGGCGGGAATCAAATGTTCGGGGTGTCCCAGACCTTGGTTTCGGTGCAGTGGACCTGCGTGGCCTGTCCGCCGCAGGAAAGGCGGAAATCGCCTTCCTCCAGGCGCCAGCGGCCGTCGGCCCCCACAAAAGCCAGGTCGGAAGCCTGCAGCTGGAAAGTGACCGTCTTGGTCTCACCGGCCTCCAGGGAGATTTTCTCGAAACCGCGGAGGCGTTTCACGTCGGGAATCAGGGAAGCCACCAGGTCGGAACTATACAGCAGGACAGCTTCCTTGCCGGAACGGTCTCCGGTATTGGTCACGTCCACCGACACCTTCAGGACATCGCCGGCCTTGAAATTTTCGGCCGATACAACGAAGTTCTTATAAGCGAAAGTGGTATAACTGAGGCCGTGGCCGAAGGGCCACTGGACATCCATGACGGCATCGTAATTATAGGATCCCGCCATGGTCTCGCGATGTTCGGTGACCTTGTAGTCGTAGGTATGGAGAGCATTGATATGCTTGGAATAGGTGAACGGCAGTTTTCCCGAGAAGTTCTCGTCGCCGCTCAGCAGGGCGGCCAGGGCATCGGCCCCGAAATTGGACGGAAGCATCACGTCCACCACCGCGGCGGCCAGCGGCTCGATATCGCCGATCAGGCGCGGGCGGCCTTCGTTGAGAATCAGCACGACGGGTTTTCCGGTAGCGGCCAGTTTTCTCACCAGTTCCTTCTGCTTGGCCGACAGGTTCAGGTCGTCCATGTTGCCGGGCGTCTCGCAATAAGTATTCTCGCCGATGCAGGCCACGATGACATCGGCCCCGCGGGCGGCCTTGACGGCGGCATCGATGCCGGAAGCATCCTCGTCCTGCCAATCCCGGGCCTTCCAGTTATTTCCCAGATAGGTAATGCCGGGCGCGTACGTCACCTTGGGGAAACGGCGCTGCAGGGCTTCCAGGATGGTGTTGTACTGGGGAACATATTCATCGGCATTCCCCTGCCAGGTATAGCTCCAGCCGCCGTTCAGGGTGCGGAGGCTGTTGGCGTTGGGGCCGGTTACCAGGATGGAGGCATTTTCCTTCAGCGGCAGAATGCCGTTGTTTTTCAGGAGCACCTCGCTTTCCAGGGCGGCGGCGTAGGATTCCCGTGCGAATTTCTCGCTGCCGAAATCCGGATAGGCATAGTCCCAGTTGGGCTTGTCAAACAGGCCGAGACGCACTTTCAGGCGCAAAACACGCCGCACGGCGTCGTTGAGACGGGATTCGGAGATGCGGCCGCTCTTGACAAGCTCGACAATCACATTGCAGCACTCGGGATCGTACGGGTCCATAATCATGTCGATACCGGCATTGATCCCCATCTCCACAGCCTCGTATTTGTCGGCAGCCACATGGTCGCGCTTGTAGAGGTTGTCGATATCGGCCCAGTCGGTGACCAGCATGCCGTCCCAGCCCAGCTGCTCCTTCACCCATCCGCTCAGGAGCAAGGCATTGCAGTGCGTAGGGATACCGTTGATGGAAGCCGAGTTTACCATGGCGGTGAGGGCGCCGGCACGGAAGCAGGCCAGGAACGGAGCGAAGAACTTTTCGCGAAGGTCGTTCTCGGCGATGATGGCCGGAGTGCGGTCTTTTCCGCTCACCGGAACGCCGTAACCCATGAAATGCTTGATGGAAACGGCGGCATGCTCCAGATCGATGTGGTTGGGGTCCCCTCCCTGGATGGCAAGGGTTTCCTCACGGGCCATCTGGGCCTGCAGATACGGGTCTTCGCCGTAACTTTCCCAGACACGCGGCCAGCGGGGGTCACGGCCCAGGTCCATCACCGGGGAGAAAACCCAGGCCACCTGTGCGGCACGGGTCTCATAAGCCATTGCCCGGCCCATCAGGCGCGCGTACTCGCGGTTGAAGGTGGCGGCCAGATTGATTTCCTGCGGATACATGGAACCGTCCGACAGGTAAGAAGCGCCATGAATCATGTCCAGTCCATAAATACAGGGGATGCCGATGGCCTCCATGGACTTTTCCTGAATCTGACGAACCATGGCGGCCGTCACCTCGCGCGAATGGCAACGATCGTTCATCACATTGAGGATGGACCCCACTTTATACTGGCCGATAATCCGGTCCAGCTTGGCCGGGTCGATGGCTTCGCGCGTCTCATCCTCCAGGACGGAAATATTCAGTTGAACCATTTGGCCGGCCTTTTCTTCCAGGGTCATCCCCTTCAGAACCTTTTCCACTTTGGCTTCCACTTCCTTGTCGGCGGGAATAGCCCGGGGCCCCTTGGGAGCACAGGCTGCAAGCAGGACAGCACTCAAAATAATCAGCGTCTTTTTCATAATATGAGAATATTTACTTTTTCGGTACATCATACAAAGATACAACTAATTTTAGATTTTTTTCTTTTGCCAAATTCTGCCTACCTTTGAGAGAAATTTCAGAAAACATGAAACTGATTGCCCTCCTTGCAGCCGTCCTGGCGATGCTGCCCTCCCCCCAAGCCAGAAAAAACCAAAAACCCGCCAAACCGCCCGTAATCCCCCCGGCCGTGCAGCGGCAGGTCGTTTCCGTGGAAACGGAAAACTCCTCCCTGGTGTTCCTGGTAAAGGAAAACGGGCAGGTTTACACCCGGCATTACGGCACCCGTATCGGCCGGCCGGAGCAGTATGCAGAGGAGATTCTCATCGCAGAAGACTACAACACCTGTGACGGTCTCGCCTACCCCTCCGCCGGCGGCCGTTTCGTCGGAGAACCCGCCCTGCAGGTAAAGTATGCCGACGGCACCCACAACACCGAACTCTATTTCACCGGCGTATCGACCCAGGAACGCGAAGGCTGCCGGGTCACCACCCTCTCCCTCAAGGATTATGTGACGGAACTGTCTGTGAACCTGGTGTTCGAAGCCTACCCTGCGGAAGACATCATCGTCACGCACACGGAAATCCTCAACGGCGGAAAACAGGCGGTGGAACTGCTGAACTACGCTTCCTCCTCCCTCTATGTCCAGGCCGACGATTACCTCCTGACGCACTTCTGGGGTGCCTGGGCGGCCGAAATGCAGACGGAACACGAACTCCTGGGGCATGACGTGAAAGTTATCGAGAGCCGCCGCGGAACGCAGACCACGCAGGCCAACAACCCCTCCTTCCTCCTGAGCCTCGGGACACGGGAATTCAGTGAGACGGCCGGCGAGGTCATTGCCGGCGCCCTGGCCTGGAGCGGGAACTTCCGCCTGAGTTTCGAGCGCGACAGCGGCGGCAGGCTCAATATCCTCACGGGCATCAGTCCCTTCGCCAGCGCCTATCCCCTGGCTGCCGGAGCCACTTTCACAACCCCGGACATGATTTACACCTGGTCCGGCGAAGGCGCCGGAAAAGCGTCCCGCAACCTCCACCGCTGGGCCCGCAAATACAGCATCTATGGGGGCGGACAGGTGAATCCCACGCTGCTGAACAGCTGGGAAGGCGCCTACTTCAGCTTCACCACCGAAACCCTTCTCCGCATGATGGACGACGCTGCCGGAATGGGCCTCGAAATGTTTGTCCTGGACGACGGCTGGTTCGGCAACAAGTTCCCGCGCAACGGGGACAAATCCGGCCTGGGAGACTGGGAAGTCAACACGGCCAAACTTCCGGAAGGAATCGATTATCTGGCCTCCTATGCCCACTCCAAGGGGCTCAAATTCGGCATCTGGATAGAACCCGAGATGGTGAATCCCCGTTCGGAACTGGCACAGAAACACCCTGAATGGGTGGTACAAAGTCCCGGCCGGGAGATTTATCAAGGCCGCAACCAATGGGTGCTGGACCTCTCCAATCCGGCCGTGGAAGACTTTGTCTTCGGCATTTTCGACCGGACCATGCAGCTGGCTCCCGGCATCGACTACATCAAATGGGACTGCAACCGCGTGATCCAGAGCTTCGGAAGCACTTATCTAGGCTCCCGGCAGGACAGGTTCTTCATTGAATACACCCAGGGCCTTTATAATGTAATGCGGCGCATCCGGGAAAAATACCCCCGCGTCCTGATTCAGTGCTGTTCCTCCGGCGGCGGCCGGATAGACTACGGTTCCCTCCGCTACTGCAACGAGGTATGGGCCAGCGACAACACCGACGCCCGGTCCCGGGCCTTCATCCAGTACGGAACCAGCCTTATCTATCCCGCCTGCGTGATGGGGTCGCATGTCTCTGCCGCCCCCAACCACCAGACGGGCAATACGACACCGCTCAAATTCCGCTTCGACATGGCCTGCGCCGGCCGCCTGGGGATGGAATTGCAGCCCAAGAACCTGTCGGCCGATGAACGTGCCCTGGCCGACCGCTGCATCCGCTCCTACAAGCAGTACCGGGACCTCGTCTTCCACGGAGACCTTTACCGCCTGGGTTCTCCCTACGACAGCAACAGCTATGGGCTCATGTATGTGTCGGAGGACAAGTCCCGTGCGGTCGTTTTCACCTACTGCCTGGACTACGAATCCCGCAACGTGGGCGGCAAAGCCTTCCGCCTGCAGGGCCTGGACCCTTCCCGCACCTACCGGGTGAGCGAACAGAACACCGACAAATCCTGCTGGTGGGGAAACGGAAAAAGTTTCACGGGAGACTTCCTGATGGGAGGCGCCTTCAACCCGCGCCTCCGCCGGATTTACAGCTCCGCCGTCTTTGTCCTGGAAGCGGAGCAGCTATAATGCCGCAATGACGTCCCGCAGGAGCCCGTTGAAGTCGATGACGTGGTCCGGTTTGGGCGAGTAGCCCAGGATTACAACCACCAGCTCCTTGGAGGGGATGATATAAATCTGCTGGCCGTCATGCCCGTTGCAGGAGAACATGTCCTCCGGGACATCCGGGCACACATGGCAGCGGTTCAGCCAGAAGAAAGCACCGTACCGGCCCCCGCTGGCCGATGCCGGAGAGACCGTGTAGTCCACCCATCCTTCGGGGAGGATGCGTTCTCCGCCCACGCAGCCGTCATCCAGATACAACTGTCCGAAACCGGCAAAATCGCGGGCTGTGGCATACAGGTAGGAAGACCCCACGGGGGTTCCGCTCATATCGGGCTCAAAATGGGCGTTCCGGATGCCCAGAGGGGCAAAAAGACGCTCCCGGATATAGCCAAGGAACTCCGCGTCGGAACCAAACTTGCCGCGAAGATAACGCATGACAATGTTGGTGCTGCCGCTGGAATAGTACCAGTGGGTGCCGGGCTTGTCCTGAAGGGGTTTGGACAAGGCATAGAGCCCCATGTCCTCTTCGCGGTGCAGCATGAGATTCACATCCGAGCGATTGCCATAGTCCTCGTTCCACTCCAGCCCGCTCTGCATCTGCATCAGGTCGTTGAGGGTTATCTCCCTGCGCCCGTCGTTCTGCCACTCGGGGATGTCCAGGGGGGCGAAAATGTCCACCATTCCATCCTTGCTCATGATGCCTGCAAGGGCATTGACAAAGCTTTTCGCCATGCTCCAGCTCAGCAGTTGCGTCCGGGCCGACATCCCCTCCCGGTAGCGCTCCGCCACCACGCCTCCCTTGTGAAGGACCACAAAGGCGAAGGGCGTTCCGCTGTATTTCCGCTCATCGACAAAAGCCTTGGCGATGGGATCGAGCCGGGCCGAAAGGGCCGAATCCCCGGGATGCAGCACATGGACGCCCTCCGCTTCTTTTTCCAGCGGGAAGGCTTCCGCCTGCAAGCGGGCAGTCTCCTTTCCCCGAAGAAGGGTCACGCCATATCCCTCCCGGTAGGCAGCCGTGGACTTGGCCCAAAGAAAGCGGCTGGTAACCGTCTTGTTCTCATCGTCCACCTTGTTGCGATTGAAGCGGATGAAAGAAAAATGGAGGTCCAGCTTCTCCACATCGGCAGGGTCCCTGCCGGAAACGAATACGGCCGATGCCAGATTCTTGGCGGCATAGCCCGTGATAATGGGCATCAGGGTGTTCAGATAAAGGCATCCTCCAAGCAGAAGGAGCAAAAGGATGGCAAGAAGCCAACGCAGCGTTTTTTTCATAATATTCATGCTTTGGGATACTTTACGGTAAAACAGGCTCCGCCCAGTCTGAAGGAACGCGAATAGGAAATGGTTCCGCCGCAGTGTTCCACGATGCGGCGGCAAATGGCCAGGCCCAGGCCGGAGCCGCTGGTCTTGGTGGTGAAGTCCGGCGTAAAAATCTTTTCCTGGTTCTTCTCGTCCACGCCGGGGCCGTTGTCTTCCACCACGATATCGTAGAAGCCGTCTTCCATGGCGTTGCGGAGCGAAACCACCAGGCGCTTCTCCCCTTCCTGCTCATCGATGGCCTGGATGGCGTTGGTGATCAGGTTCACCACCACACGGGTCAGTTGCGGACGCGGCGCATCCACGATGGCGTCGGACAGGCCGAAGTAGTCCAGTGAGATGTCGTCCCGGGAGTCGAACAGGTCCACTTCCTGACGGATAAGGGCGTCCAGATCCAGGCGTTCCGCCTTCTGGTCATACATCTTGGCGAAGGTGGAGAACTGGTCGGCCGAATCGGCCAGAAGGTCCACATGATAAAGGACGGTCTGGGCCACCTCGTCAAACCGCTCCTGCCACTGCGGGTTGCCGGAGTCTTTCATGCGCATGAGCATCTGGAGCTGCAGTTTGATGGGCGTGAGGGGGTTCTTGAGGTCATGGGCCACGCGGCGGGCCATGTCGGTCCAGGCCTTGTCCCGTTCCACCTGCGCCAGACGGCGGGAACTCTCCCCGAGGTCATGCACCATTCGGTTGTAGGCCTGCACCAGCGGGGTAATCTCGTCGTCCTGGTCGTATTCCAGCGGCTCCAGGTAATCGATATCCGTGACGCTCATCTTCTGCCGGAGTTCCGAAATGGGACGGAACATGCGGCTCACCACTTCGAAGGTGACGAAGCGGGAAATGAGCAGCAGCAACAGGAAGATGGTGATGACCGTGGCAATGTGAAGGATGGCCTCGCTCTCGAGGTCGTGCGTGATGTCCGTGAAGGGAGAAGACACAATGGCCACCATGCGCCCGCTGCTGTTCATCACGGGAGCATAGAGGGCATAGTAACTGCGCCTGCCCACCTTTTCCCGATGCATGTAGAAACGCTTGTGGGCAAACATGATCTGCTCGAAGGCGTTGTCTTCCAGCCGGTGTCCCAGAATCATCCGGTCATATACCTCCGGGGTGGTGCTCATCACCACCCGGCCGGAAAGGTCGAACAAGGAGATGTCGCACTTGAGGTTGTTTCCCACGCCCTCAATGGTTGTCAGCACCTCCGCCGTACGCATGTCCCCCGGATGGTCCAGTTGCCGCATACGTTCCTGCAGCATGGCCTGCAGCGAGTTGATGCGGGCGGTCATGATGCTTTCCATATCGGCATTGTTGCGCTTGTACACGAACCAGACGCTGAATCCCGCCATGGCCACCAGGGTCACCAGCAGGGACAGGTACATCACCATGCCGATCCTGTTCTGGAAATAACGCCTTCCCTCGCTGCCACGGCGCCGCCAGACAAGGGCCGATATGAACAGGAAGGCCAGGATGGCAAAAAGGAATCCCTCCACCACATAGTACAGCCATTCCGTGCTGGGCCGGGAGATGACGATGACCTCCCCTTCGGAAACGTTGTGGACAAAGTGGCACCAGCCTTCCTGGTCCACATGGCCCGAAGGTCTCTCGTCGGCCAGTTTTTTCAGGAGTCCCGAATGGACGGTGGGATAAGGGTAAAGGCCTTTGTACTGCACAAGATGGTCGTCGGCATATTTGGCCCAGGAATAGACCGGCGGAAGGGTTACGCGCCCCGGGTCGGCAATGCCCAGGAGGCTCAGATAGCCCCGGTCTTCCCGGTTGTGCTTGGATTCTACCGTAACCAGCACCGAGCACGGACCGTAATCCCTGACATAATAGGAGAAAAGGCCCGTATAGGAAGCGCGTCCGCTGCCGATGGTACTGTAAAAGAAATGGGAGTTTTCGCTGAGCCGGACCCCGCCCTGGACACGTTCCTGGAACAAGGCATTGGCGGCGATGTCGCTTCCGGGCAGCAGGACGGCGATGTCATAGTCCTGCGAAATGCGACCCATGTAAGTGCTCACCAGCCGGTTGCGGATGATGTCCGCACTGCCTTCCAGAACGGACAGGGCCCCGATCATGGCATCCGTCGAAATGGCATTTTCCGTGCTTCTGAGCTGGATTTCCAGGGCGATGTCCCGGTCCATGGCCAAGCGGTTGGCCCAGACGTCCACCCGGTTCTCCTCTTTCTCGAAGCCCAGCATGGACGAGGTCGTCACAAAATAGATGCCCACCACGGTGGCATAGCCGATTCTCCCGCGCAAGGAAAACATGTCATACCGCAAACCCGTCAGGGAACGGAGGATGGGCGACAGAATCTGGACAAGCAGCGGAATGGTGAGCGAAAGGGCCAGGAAGGAGATGTAAACAATGGCCGTATAAGGACTCAGGAGGGTGATTTTGTACAATTCCAACGAAATGCTGGAGTTGACTGAAATGCTCCGGAAGGTAAGGTGGATGTACAGGATGATGACGGCAAGCGTAAGCACGATTCCGAAGGCGGAGAGCCCCTGCAACCAGTGGCTGTTCCAGCGCCGAAGGCCCTTCAGCAAGGTCCAGCGCACCAGATACAGGTCCATGACGAAGATGGTGATGGCCAGATTGAGAACGACCACGGCGCCCAGGGAATACAGGAGAGGGCCGTCGGCATACAGCAGCGGAGAGAACAGCTGGGAATTCGGCGCCAGGTTGCGGCCATAGAAATACATCCAGCCCAGCACCACAAGCTGAATAAGGATGACCCCGGCCAGCGAAAGCCGGCTGGGATGGGCATTCAGGAACAGCAGAAGCCCGGAAAAAAGAAGCGCCACAGCCATCCACAGGAAGGCCGAATGCCGTTGGGACGACTCCGTTTCTCCTTCCGAGGTGAGCATGAAAAGGGGCACGCCGCCCACCACCACCGGCGCTCCCACTCCGGACGACAGGGGACGGATCCGATAGCGTCCTTCCACCCGGAAATGGGGATTCACCCCGTTGAGAGACCCGGCCTGGAGTTCATCCACCATCTCCAGACCGGCAATCACCTGGCATTTGTCGGAAACCACCTTCTTGACCAGATACCATTTGGAGCCGAGGTTGACAAAACCGGGATATTCGTTCACGTCCCGGAGCGGAGAGACGAAACTGTTCCGGCTGTCTCCCAGCCGCTGCACCAGCGCCTGCGGGCGGATGTCGTCATTCCGGATGGGGAACTGGTTGGCCCAGCTCTGCAGGGTGTCTTCCACATAGCGGTAAACCACCATGTCTTCCGGAAGGTCGCCGAGGTTCATCCATTCCCCGGTATCCCCTTCCAGGGCTTGGGCGATAGAAGCGTCCAGCACCTGCATGCGTTTTTCCACTCTCCCGCTCAATTCCCGGGCAACCCCGTTGATGTGACCGCGGCCGATGCCGGAAAAGAAGGAGGCGGCAAACACAAGGAGGGCGGCCGCCATGAGAGCGACCGACACCCAGTGCCGTATGATTCTTTTCCTATTCATGGTGATAAGGTTCTCCCTTCAGGATGGTAAAGGCGCGGTAAAGCTGTTCTGCAAAGACCGTGCGAACCATCTGATGGGAAAAAGTCATCTTGGAAAGGGAGATTTTCCCCCGGGCACGGGAATAAACCGCCTCCGAGAAACCGTAAGCCCCGCCGACGGCGAAAACCAGGCTGCGGGCGCCGGAGGAGAGCTGCCGCTGGATATAATCGGCAAATTCCACGGAACGGAATTCCTTTCCGTGCTCGTCCAGGAGAATGAGGGTGTCGGAAGGAGACAGCTGCTTCAGGATCAGTTCCCCTTCCTTTTCTTTGATTTGCTCCCTGGAAAGGGCCGACACCTTCTTGAGTTCCGGAATTTCGTTTACGGAGAAGGGGGCATAGTGAACCAGCCGGGACGCATACAGGTCCAGGCCTTCCTTCACCCATTTGACGTCGGTACGGCCGACGGTCAGCAAAACGATATTCATCAAACGCAAAAATAACAATTCGGCGCGGAATTTGCAAGATAAACACCCGAATGAAAAAGACGTTCCATATTCTTTTGTCAGTCGTTCTGCTGTGTTTTTGTGTAACGGCACAGGCTCAGTCACAGTTCATGAGCAGCACAAAAACCCTTCAACAAACCCCGGAGGACGGTTTTGCCGTCTTCTCTTCCATTACAAAATACCTGGCTTCCGGAGATGCCGCATCGCTCTCCACCTGGTTTGCCGACAACCTGGACGTCACCATCATCTCCTCTTCCCGCAACTGTTCCAAGAAGCAGGCCCGCGAAATTCTCCGCAGCTTTTTCCAGGCCAATACGCCACGCTCCTTCCAGATGACGCACAGGGCTTCGGAAAGCAACAAAAAGTATATGATCGGCCTCCTGAATGCCGGCGGAGAGCTCTTCCAGGTTACCATCTATGCCACTTCCTTCGCGGGAGATCCCTACAAAATCCAGCAAATTAACATTTCCCGCCAGACGGCGTATTAGAAGCTGTTTTTCTTTTTCACGCCCCTCACGGGAGCGCTGTCCAGGGGACGGTCCGGCCACGCGTGCTTGGGATAACGCCGCCGGAGTTCTTTCCGTACCTCAAAGTAGGCAGTCTCCCAGAAACTCCTGAGATCGGCGGTGAGCTGCACGGGCTTGTATCCGGGAGACAGGAGTTCCATCAGGACAGGGACCCTTCCGCCGTCCACGCGCGGCGTATCCAACAGGCCGAAGCACTCCTGGAGACGCACCCGCAGGACCGGGGCCTCCGTACCCTGGCGGTAGTCCAGGCGGATCCGGCTTCCGCTGGGAACTTCGATCTGGGCGGGCGCCAGCCGCTCTACCGTCTGCCGCAGTTCATAGGGAAGGAGGCTCCAGATTACCTCCGACAGGTCTATCTTCCTGAGGGCCGCACCCGTCCGGGCATGGCCCGCAAAAGCCGGAAGCCAGCTGTCTGCCTGCGCCAGGATGGTTTCGGTAGAGACGGAAGGGATTTCCAGTTCCGGGTGCCAGGCAGACACGGCCGAGATTCTCCGCTGAAGCGAAAGGACTTCGTCCGAAAAATCGAACATCGACAGGCCGTCCTTCCGGGCCGCCGCCGCAAGGACCCGCAACACCTCTTCTTCGGGGACCTCCGAAAGGGGTTTCTGGGCCAGAAGATGAACGCCCAGCCGGGTTTCGCGCCGGGCCGTAAGGGTGCCGGCCTTGCCGTCCCAGAAAATGACCTCCCGTACAGCAGCCATTCCCAGCAAATCCTCCCGGGCGACCGGGCTGGCCAGAAACACCCGCCCCACGCCACCGGGATTTGCATTCATGCTGCCCACGGCCACCCACTCGGCCCCCGACAGGGGGTCGGACGGATCCACGGCCGCCAGTTCTCCTCCGGACAGAAGGTAGCGCCCGGCTCCCTCCTTCCAAAGGTGGCCGATTCGCTCCGGATAAGCCGACGCCAGAAGCGCACCCGCCTCGTAAGGATCGGCGGGGCCGTTGTCGGCCTCCACGCGCACCATGGCGGCATACTGCTCCGCAACCCGGAGAATCCGGTCCCACCGGCCGGGCTGACGCTCCCTTCGGGCTTTCCGAAGCGCCCGGAGGCGGAGGTCCAGGCCGCTTTCCGTCCCGTCGCCCAGCGGATCCTTCTCTTCCAGAAGGGCCGCAACATCGGCCGCGAGGGCCTTTTCCTGGGCCGTTCCGGCGCACAGAAGCATCTGCGCGATTCTGGGATGACAAGGAAGGGCCGAAAGGGCTTTCCCGTGCGGGGTAATCCTCCCGTCCGCTCCGATGGCCTCCAGGGACGCCAACAGGGCCCGGGCGCTGCGAAGAGCCGGCGCGGGCGGGGGCGTAAGCCAGGGAAGCGCAGCAAGGTCGGCTTCTCCCCATGCAGCGGCATCCAGAACAAGGCCGGAAAGGTCGGCCGACAGGATTTCCGGCGTCCTTACCGCGGCCATCCGGGATTCGGTGGCGGCGCTCCAGAGACGGTAACACACACCGGGGGCCACCCGTCCGGCACGGCCGCTGCGCTGGGTGGCCATGTCCAGGCTGATGCGCACGGTCTCCAGCCGGCTGAGGCCGCTCCGGGAATCATGGACAGGCTTG
>OCTW011546750.1_pt1 | contig 22379 bp, 21 predicted proteins | sample 1539671 | NCBI WGS metagenome assembly OCTW01 (sample SAMN02144230, study PRJEB22623) | gut metagenome | biome: sheep rumen | host: Ovis aries | place: New Zealand
TTTTTCTTCAGTGATATCATCTATTCTGAAATAAGCACCTGCATATTTACCGTTTCTGTCAATAAGATCACGATTCTCAAGCTCATAGAATTTCGTATCATTTCCGAAACCTGTTGTACGTTGAGCACTCCAGTTTCCATGATTTCGAACAACGTCACCAAAGCGTTCAACCATAAGCTTCGGTACATTTTCAAGATTTCCGTCATGAATGTCAAAAAGCTCATAACCTTTATTATTTGCCCAGATTATTCTGTCGTTAGGATCAAATACATAAAGAGCTTCAGGCATATCTGATATTACATCGGTCATCATTCTGTCAAGAAGTCGCAGAGGTCTGTAGTAAAGCGAGAAGTAGAAAACAAGTATGGTAAATGTTGCAATACCGACCATGGAACGGTCAACAGGAGTTCTTGAAAAAATGTAATATGTCTGCCATATTGTTACTACAATAAGAGATATCAGAATTATTGAATACTTTTCTCTGTAAATACGGGATATTCTTATGATAATAATAGTAAATATCATAAATACACAGAGAACCGTACCATAATCAACAATTCTATGAAAAACCTGTCCTATGTGAGGAACAAGCTTATAATATGCATATCCATCAACTTCAGTTTTTTCAAGACTGAAGGCATGACCAAAGATATTATTGAGTAACAGCTGCACTGTGTCAATAAAAAGTAAAATGAAAAGAAAGAACGGAGGCTTGTGTCGTTCAACAGATCTTTTACAGTAATTAATAGTAAAGTTGATCAAGGCATACATGAATATATTCATGCCAATGAAATAGGAGTAATAACCTATGGTCGATATATGAATATCATCAGATAGAGTAATGAGCAGATTGCCTATTACGGGCGGAATAGCAGCAGCATTAAGAAATGCAACGGATTTACCGATAGCTTTATGAGAATGATGCGCAATAATAGAACATGCAATAAGAGCTATTATAGCAATTATGAAAATAACAGCAATTGAAATTCTCATTACATTTCCTTTCAAATGAACAGGTCTGAAATAGACATAATAAATCAAAATAATTATATCATAAAACCATTATTTTTACGAGAAAAACAAGGAATATGTGCTAATTGGTAGCATATGTGGTATTATATGGTCATAAGGAGAGGTTTTTTAACTAAATAATGTATGATTCGTTATAAAAAGGGGGTCAGGATTATGGGGAACAGGATAATAACTATAGGTAGACAATTTGGAAGCAATGGAAGGCTTATAGGCCGGAAAGTGGCAGAAAATATGGGGGTCACCTGCTACGATAAACAGCTGATTAAGGAGGCTGCAAAGGAATCCGGACTTTGGGAGGATCTTCTGGAAAATCTTGACGAGAAGCCTACCAACAGTTTTCTTTATTCAGTAGTAATGGATCCATATTCATTTGCTTATTCAATTGATAATTCAAGCTATGGAATGAATCTGAATCAGAAGGCCTTCATGGCTACATACAATACCATCAGAAAACTCGCAGAAGAGAACTCCTGTGTATTTATAGGCAGGTGCGCAGACTACGTGCTCAGGGATTTTGATGATGTATTAAATGTATTTATATATGCACCTCTGGATGTTCGTATCAAGAATGTATGTGACAGATATCCGGATTTAAATGAGAAGAAGGCGAAAGAACAGATTACTAAAGAAGATAAGGCCAGAGCATCGTATTATAACTTCTATACTTCAAATAAATGGGGACATATAGAGAGTTATGATCTTTGCATAAATACAGCAAAGATAGATGTTGATACTGCGGCTGATATGATTATAGATACCTATGGAAAGAATTAATGAAGCTTCTGAATCAATATCTTAGAGAACAATTTGGCTGTAAAGTTTATAAGATTGCCATAAATGGAGGGTTCACCTGTCCCAATCGTGATGGAACCATAGATACACGTGGTTGTATATTCTGTTCCGGATATGGGTCAGGTGACTTTGCTGAAGATGCTTCAAAGTCTGTATATGAACAGATAGAGGATGGTAAGAAAAGAGTTGAGGCAAAGATGCCTTCAAAAGGCATAAATGGTAAAGAAAACGGTAAATATATAGCTTATTTCCAGGCTTTTACCAATACATATGGGCCTGTAGAACGTCTCAGAACGCTGTATATGGACGCTGTAAGCCATCCTGATGTGGTCTGCATATCAATAGCAACCAGGCCGGATTGCCTCGGAAAAGGCGTTTTATCGCTTCTCAGTGAGATAAATAAGATTAAGCCGGTTTGGGTAGAACTTGGACTTCAGACAATTCATGAGAAAACAGCTGAATATATACGCAGAGGTTATGATTTAAGTGTATATGATAAAGCTGTTAAAGACTTAAATTATATTGGAATCGAAACTATAACTCATGTGATACTGGGACTTCCGGGCGAAAGAAGAGAAGATATGCTCGAGACGGTCAGATATGTTGCAGAAAGTGGTTCAAAAGGAATAAAACTGCAATTGCTTCATGTTATAGAAGGAACGGATCTTGCGAAAGATTTTCGTACAGGGAATTTTAAATGTATGTCAATGGACGAATACGTTGATCTGATATATGAATGCGTAAAGATTTTACCTGATGATATGGTCATACACAGAATGACCGGTGACGGAGCCAGAAAAACTTTGATAGCACCTTTATGGAGTTTAGATAAAAAACGAGTTTTGAATGCAATCAATCATAGAATATCGGTTTTGAATAATCTCAAATTAGTTAGTGACAACGGAAAAGAATAGTAGTATAATTCGTCTCAGAATAAATCAAATTATTCGTGAAACCGTAGTTTTGCGAAAATAACAATGCTTCATATAGTCGAGAGTAGTACTCTCGGCTACTATATGTAGTTTTTATGAAAGGACCATGTTATGGCTGATAACTCTTCTTACAGCAAACAAAATGCAAAAAACCAAGTCATCAGACTGAAAAATATAACTGATGAACTCCCTGGTTTTGTTAAAATATATTTTCGTGGTATTGAACCAAATACTCAGCCAAGGACCCGTGTTGGTTACGCTTATGACATAAAATATTTCTTTGAATTTTTGCATGATAATAATCCTGCTCTTAAGGCTAAAAATCTTAAGGATATTTCTCTTGCTGATATTAACTCACTTACAGCCCTTGATATTGAGGAATACATGGATTATCTGTCATATTATGTACGTGACGGCCGTGAATATACAAATGATGCACGTTCAAAAAAACGTAAATTATGCGCACTCAGAGGTCTTTTTAAGTACCTTTATATTCATGATATGATCGATCAGAATGTTACTGAAAAGGTTGCAACGCCTAAAATCAAGGATAAAGCCATAGTCCGTATGGAATCCGATGAAGTTGCTGATTTTCTTGATAATGTTGAATTTGGAAATAGTCTGACAATTAAACAGCAGTCATATCATGAACGTGATAAAAAAAGGGATCTCGCCATGATGACCCTTATGTTATCTACAGGAATTCGTGTATCTGAATGTGTCGGACTTAATATAAACGATGTAGATTTTAATAATTCAAGGATAAAAGTTACCAGAAAAGGTGGAAATGAAGCTTATGTATTCTTTTCTGACGAAGCAACTGATTATCTGAAGGATTATATTGAAGAAAGAAAGAAAATCGTGACTAAAGAGGGACATGAAGAGGCACTCTTCCTCTCCTCTCACAGGAAACGTATAAGTGTTCGTTCAGTTGAAAATATGGTAAAGAAATATGCCCGTGGATCAACTCCTCTTAAGCATATTACACCGCATAAGCTTAGAAGTACCTACGGAACTGCCCTGTATCAGGAAACGGGTGATATCTACCTTGTAGCCGATGTTCTGGGCCACAGTGACGTAAATACCACCCGTAAGCATTATGCTGACATGGATGAGAACAAGAAACGTAAAGCCAGGAATCTTGTGTCTCTCCGTGAAGATTAGCATTATATATTATTATGTTAAGAACAATTAGACCGGGATTACTTTAACTTCCAGGCTATATCTTTAATAAAGAGTTCGTCTTCAAGCTTCTCAGGAGTTGTATCTTTTGTGATATGTACGAACTCTATATCCATCATACGTGCCCAGTCACGCATCATTTCTGCTGATACATCATAGCTGAGAACTGTGTGATGAGCCCCGCCGGCTGTTATCCAGCACTCAACGCCTGTAGTAAGATCCGGCATAGCCTGCCACATAACACGTGCTACAGGGAGATTTGGCATAGGCATTATAGGCTTAACACATTTGATGTCCTGAACTATAAGACGGAGTCTTCCGCCCATATCTATAAGAGATGCAACTATAGCATCACCGGCCTTGCCTTCAAATACCAGTCTTGCAGGATCTTTTTCGTTCATTCCTATTCCCAGATGATGTGTTTCTATACGTGGTTTTCCGGCAGCCAAAGAAGGACAAACCTCAAGCATATGAGCACCGAGGGAATACTCTTCACCTTCTACCAGATGATAGGTATAATCCTCCATGAATCCGGATGATCCATTTCCACCTTCACCCATTGCTTTCATAATAGCTGTCATGGCACTGACCTTCCAGTCACCTTCACCGCCGTATCCATAGCCAAGAGACATAAGATGCTGTGATGCAAGTCCCGGAAGCTGTTCCATACCATAAAGATCCTGGAATGTATTGCTGAAAGCTTTGCAGCCCACACTGTCCATCATCTTTTTCATGGCTATTTCTTCTTTTGCCTGATAACGAATTGCAGCTGTATTATCTGTAGCAATATCATATTTAGATTCGTATTCAGCTACGAGAGCATCTATTTCAGCTTCGGTAACAAGATTCATTTCCTTAACGAGATCCCCGACAGCCCAGGTATTTACCTGCCATCCGAGTTTTGTCTGTACTTCAACCTTATCGCCTTCTGTAACAGCAACTTCACGCATATTGTCGCCGAAACGCATAACCTTCATATCTTTGGAAACTGCAACACCATACGCTGCCTTCATCCAGTCGGCAAGTCTTGTATGAACTTTTGCATCTTTCCAGTAGCCTGCAATTATTTTTCTCGGTTTACGAAGTCTTGCACCGATAAATCCATGTTCTCTGTCACCATGAGCTGCCTGATTAAGATTCATGAAGTCCATATCAATCTCTTCATTAGGAATTTCTCGATTGTACTGAGTTGCAAAATGGCACCATGGTTTCTGAAGGTCTCTGATTCCGTCTATCCACATTTTGGAAGGTGAAAATGTATGGCACCAGGTAACGATACCGATACATTTATCATCATAATTTGCTTCTTTAACTGTGTCAGTTATTTCTTTTGGAGTCTTGGCAGTGACTTTATATATAAGCGGAAATGGAAGGACACGGCTTAATTCCTCGGCCATTTCTTTTGCTCTTTCTTCTACAGTCTCAAGAACTTCTGGACCGTATAAAAACTGACTTCCTACAATAAACCAGAATTCTTTGTTTCCCATAATAACCCCCATATTGTTTAAAAGTTTACAGTATCAGGAGCGGCTGTAAATGAACTGAAGGTTGCGGTTGCATTCTTAATATAGAATACTTCAGTATTTCCATCATCCTCATTATACATTGCTCTGAGATCAGGATATGCATCAAGCATAGATGCTCTCGCTTCTCTTCTGTCATCTGCAACAAGTTCTCCGGCAACTCTTAACCATCTTCCGTCCTTGAAAGCACATATTTCAGCCTTAGGATTCTCATGAAGTTGCTTGGAAACATTCTTAACCTTTCCTGTCTGAATATAGAGTTTGTCCTCAAACAGATTAATAGTTCCGAAAGGCCTTACACGTGGCTGATCCCCTTCAACTGTTGCAAGATAATAAACACCTGCTTCTTTCAAAAAATTCAATACCTTTTCCATGTTTACTCCTCCTGTTTATGTTTAATAAAAAATGTACATTCTGTTTCATGTTATAGAATTCCTATTTATAAGATTGCTTACAGTGTCATAAGCACAGCTCTGCATGGTGATCCATCAGCTTTTCCGAGATTAAGAGGTGCAGCGTTCAAAAAATAAACACCATCTTCTACAGCTGCAAGCCTGATTCCTTCAAGAAGCACTACTTCAGAGCCGAGCATTATCATATGAACAGCTTCAGGTGCGTCTTCAGGGCCTACAGTCTGCGATTCGTTTCCAAAAAGGAAAATCTCATTATTTACGAATACCCTTGCAGCTTCTTCGGTCATGACAGCCTTGCCTTTTACAAGAATCCTTCTGTATGATTCACGACCTTCTAACCATGATGCTTCATCAGCTCTTTTGGCAGCGCTGATGATATCTTCAGCATCTTCAGCAGTTATAGCACCTTCGTGTGACGTAACATATGCATAACCGATGAACTTATGAAGGCTTATCTCATCAATTTTCTTTCCATCATTAATAAAATGATACGGAGCATCAACGTGAGTGCCGTTATGAGCGCACATTTTGATGCCGGTAAGATTACACACATCACCTTTACGTTTATCCAGCAATCTGATCCTTTCAGGAGATGGATCGCCGAGAAAAACCGTACAATTAAAAACTTCCTGAGAAATGTCGTATATCTTCAAAATAACCCCTCCTATGATGCAACTTCCCCAAATTACATCCGATACAAAGACTACAGTATTTCAAGCACTCTCAGCACGTATTCCCATGTTCTTTTTACACTTTCGGCATCCATTGATTCATTAGGAGTATGAATGTCTTTCATATCCGGACCTATAGATACAGCGTCAAGACCAGGGATTTTACTTGCGAAAAGACCACATTCTACACCGGCGTGTATAGATTCTACGATAGGATACTGATCATAAAGCTCCGTATAAGCTTCTACCATTGTGTCTCTGAGCTTAGATTCAGGCCTATACTCCCATGCCGGATATTCACCATTAACAGTTACGATTCCGTCAAATACATTTGTAAGAGCCTTGATACGGTCGATAAGCTCTGTTTTGCGGGAATTAACAGAACTTCTTACTGAGTATGACATACATACATCACCATCTTTTGTTTCGAGTATACCAAGATTGAGAGATGTTTCAACAAGTCCCGGTATTTCGAAGCTCATACTTTGTATTCCATTTGGAAATGTATAGAGCGCGGATATTACTCTGTCAGTTGAATCAGCATTCATTACCTTGCTGGAAACCATGCTTCCTCCAAGGTCTATATATTCTATACTGAGATTAATGTCAGGATCAGTGAGTCTGAACTCGTTTGAAAGCTTGGCCTGGATTTCCTTGACTGAAAATGCAAGACCTGTCTTGTCCTTTATATACATATAAGCTACAGCGGATCTTGGAATTGCGTTGTCTTTGAGTCCACCCTTCAGACTGACTAACCTGAGTGAATTATCAGCCCTTTTAAGACTGTAAAGAACTCTGCCGAGGGTAACACAGGCATTAGCTCTGCCTTTATCTATCTCCTGTCCTGAATGACCTCCAAGAAGGCCTGACACAGTCAGCCTTACCAGATGCTTATCCATATCTTCATTTATCTCAGTGTCAAATGGAATGTGAGCCGTTACCGTTGCACCGCCTGCGCAGCTTGCAAGAATATGGCCTTCATCTTCTGAATCAAGATTGATCATGTATTTTCCCTGGAGTTTTGACATATCAAGAGCGGCTGCACCGAGCATTCCTATCTCTTCATCGACAGTAAATACACATTCAAGAGCAGGATGAGAAATATCCTCTGAATCAAGAATAGCCATCATATAAGCAACAGCAATTCCATCATCTCCACCGAGAGTAGTTCCTTCTGCACTTATGATACTTCCTTCAAGCTTAAGATTAAGACCGTCTTCTTCGAAATTGATATCGCACCAGTCTTCCTTCTCACATACCATATCTATATGACCCTGGAGAATGACACCGGGGCTGTTCTCACGGCCAGGAGAAGCTGATTTCCATATGATTACATTATTCTTATTATCCTGATAATAACGCAGTCCTCTTCTCTCAGCAAAGAGACAGATATAATCACTTATTCTTTTAGTGTCTTTTGAACCATGCGGAATTGAAGCTATCTGTTCAAAATAGTAGAAAACCTTCTTTGGTTCCATTCCTTCTAATACTGACATAAGAAATCTCCTCTTAATATTTAATCGTTTAAAGATAATAATTTTAGTATTCTCGTAAAGTGTTCAGGAAGTTCTGCCCTGAATTCAATATATTCACCCGTTGATGGATGTACAAATCCCAGTACTCCTGCATGCAAGAGCTGTCCGTTCAGATTATAAGGACATTTCTTTGGTCCATAAACCGGATCTCCAAGTATAGGATGCTTGATAGAGGCCATATGAACTCTGATCTGGTGTGTACGTCCTGTTTCAAGCCTGCATTCTATAAGCGAGAAATCATCCTTAAGCTTATCAATAACTTTATAATGCGTTACGGCACGGCGCCCCGACGGATCAATGGCCATCTTCTTTCTGTCCTTTTTAGAACGACCAATAGGTTTATCTATAGTACCAAGAGGTTCATTTGGAAAGCTGCCATAGCATATTGCAGTATAAACTCTTGTGATGCTGTGAACACTAAATTGTTCTGAAAGCTTATTATGTGCATTGTCATTCTTGCATACAACAAGAAGACCGCTTGTATCCATATCAATTCTATGGACTATACCGGGCCTCATGACGCCGTTTACGCCTGACAGATCTTTGCAATGATACATAAGGGCATTTACAAGAGTACCGGTCATATGTCCGTTTGCAGGGTGTACGACCATGCCCTGAGGTTTATTTACAACTATTATATCACTATCCTCATATACTATATCAAGAGGAATATCTTCCGGAACAACATCGAGAATATCAGGTTCCGGAATAATAATACCAAGTTTGTCACCTGCTTTAAGCTTATAATTTGACTTTGTTTTAGCACCATTAACAGTTATGTTCTGTTTATCAATAAGATTCTGAATGAAAGAACGTGACATTTCCGGATAAATCAAAGAAAGATACTTGTCTATTCTTTCACCACAAGTATCTTCTTCTATTACTATCGAGTCAAAAGACTCGTCTGCTTCTGTTTGTACCCCGATTTCTTCATTCATAATAATCTTGTTTACATAATATATTTATTGACAACTACTCTTTACTTTTAACAGTTTCATTTTTATCATTATCATCTGATTTCTTTTTCTCAATATACTTCCCATCAGAGTATACTGATTCTCCAAGCAGAACATCAAAATCTTTATTTTTAAACTTGAAGATGAAAAGAAGGATCAGCAGGAACAGTGTTACGGTAACACATATATCTGCAAAATTAAAAATAGGAAAATCTATAAGCTTGAAGTATAAAAAATCAACTACATACTTAAGTCTTATTCTGTCGATAAGATTTCCGATTGCTCCGCCGAATACTACTACGAGACAAATACGTAATATCTTATATCTGTCAGAGCAAAGCAGATTCTTATAACCATATATTATCAATATAAAAATGATAAGTGAAAGGATTATGAGTAATGTGGTATGTGAACTGAGCATTCCCCATGCAGAACCGGTGTTTTTGATATACTCAAGTCCGAATACATCGCCAATTAGAGGCTTGTACTCTCCTATACTCATATTTTTTACAACTGCATATTTAGTTATCTGATCTACTATTACAAGTATTGCCGCGAGTATAACCGCAGCGGTTATGTTCTTCTTTTTGTTCATATTTTTAAGTTCTAAGTAAAATAGCATCCTATATATCGGATGCTATTTATAATTCCTAATAATCTGTTGATATTGGTTTAGTAGGTTTGATCTTGTCGTCATCCTTCATGGTCATTTTAGTTGGCTTGATAGGTGAATTGAAAAGATCGTCAAGGTCTGACATATCTGCAAAAGGATCTATTCCTTCACCGCCAAGAGTTGAACCATATACGTTAGAAGCGTTACTTCTTTTATCCTCTCTGGTTGCACCCATAGTATCAGAGCCTCCGAGTCCTATAGGGTCACCCTGGAATGCCTTGCCCTGATTATTGTTATTACCTGAATTGGATGCAAACTTAGGATCTATCATCGCATTCGGATCAATATCATTAATCTCAAGGAATCTGTACATCTGTGCTACAATATCAGCAAAACCACTCTTGTATTCAGCATATTTTGTTTCAAGTTCCTTGATCTTATTTGTCACATCATCAAGTTCAACATAGGCCTGGCTGACAATTTCATTTGCTCTTGCCTTGGCTTCCATGATTATTGTATTTGCTTCTCTTTCAGCATTAGATCTGGCAACTTCAGTGTTCTTCTCTGCAAGCATAAGCTTCTTCTGAAGATCCTCTTCCATTATCTTATAATGCTGGTTTTCATCAGTCAGAGTAATGACCTTTGCCTTAAGATCGGCATTTGTCTTATACTGTTCCTGATAACTTGCTACAACCTCATCAAAGAAAGTATTAACATCATTCTTATCGTAACCAATGCCGCCTTTAAACTTTTTCTGTTTAACATCAACTGGTGTTAACATATATTAAAAATCCCCCTTAATACCTCCCAAGCTGAGGAGACAGAGTTGTTTCTATCTCTTCACGAAGGTCACCGGAAACCTCGATATTGTCCGGTGCTGCAATAAATATATTTGAAGATATTGCTTTAAGCTCACCGTTAATACCATAGCAGGCACCACCGATGAAATCGATAATTCTCTGCGCCGGATCAATTTCAAGCCCCTCAAGATTGATCACTATTGTCTTTCCGGTCTTAAGGAAATCTGCAACAGTCTGAGCATCATCAAATTCCTGTGGTTTGATTACATATACTTCACTGGACGGCCTGTATGAGGATTTCTTCTCTACAGGAGCAGGTGCCATTGACATTACATTGCTGCTTGCTCTGAATGATGGCTGTGGTGCCGGAGCAGGAGCAGATGAATAAGATGAACGTCTGCTTTCTCTTTCTCTATCCCTGTCTCTCTGGAATGGAGTGCTGTGCTGAGCAGGTGTACTTCTCTCTCTGTATACACGAGGCTCTTTTTCAGGGAGTGGTCTTGAATAGCTTGGTCTTTCCTCGCTTGGAGCAGGAGCTTTTTTATTTCTTCTTCCAAATGAAGGAAGGACGTCATCTATTTCGTCATCTTCATCGTCATCGAATATATCATCATCATATTCTTCATCATCGTATTCGTCATCATCCTGAATCCTGAAACGGTCAAGAAAACTCTTGAAATTAGGCATCTTCTTTCTCCTTACACACTATAATTTCTCGCACCAAAAATTGCAGTTCCGACTCTTACCATAGTAGAGCCTTCTTCAACTGCAACGATGTAATCATTTGTCATTCCCATTGACAAAATATCCATGTCAACATTATCTATGTTTTTCGATTTTATGTCAAGTAATAATTCCTTCATAGCCTTGAAAACAGGACGGTTTTCTTCGGGATCCGGAACGAAAGGAGCTATTGTCATAAGACCTTTGATCTTAACATGAGGAAGCTTACTGATTTCTCTGACAAGAGCTTCGGTTTCTCCACTGCTGAGTCCGAATTTTGTTTCCTCTTCAGCCATATTTACCTCTATAAGTACTTCTGTTACAAGATCTCTTTTTGCGGATTCTTTTTCGATTGCTTCAGCAAGATGCAGAGAATCCACAGAATGTATGAGAACCGCTTTTCCAACAGTAATCTTAACCTTATTGGTCTGAAGATGACCTATCATGTGAAAATGTACCGGTTTACTTACATTTTCAATCTTCTCTTTCATTTCCTGTGGCTTATTCTCACCAAATTCCATCACACCGTATGAAGCAAGTTCTTCTATGTCACTGAGCGGTTTTGTCTTGCTTACAGCGATAAGAGTAACTTCTTTTGGATCTCTTCCGCTTCTTTCACATGCTTTTACTATATTTGCTTCAACTTCTCGATAATTCTCTATCAGCAATTCTATATCCTTCTTTCTAATAAACTATCTGATTCTCTGTTACTTTATCTGCATTCATTACAATCTTGTCGAACTCGCGGAGTCCCTTCTCTTTCTCGACTATGACAAATTCTTCACCATCCTTAAGGATGTTTATCATATTGAAATCAGCAACGCCCTGATTAACTATATAAACACCTTCAATATTGCCAGTCTGAACGAGCGAAACTCCAATGGTATCTTTGTCATCCGTACTTACAAGTGTATCTGTTTCTTCAAGATCCTCAGGATCAACATAATAGACATCATCAACAACTTTATAAACCTTGATATCTCTGTTGACTGTCTGTATATTTCCGGATTCATCTCTTGATTGAACCTTTAATGAATATGAGCCATTTGCATCTATTATAAACTTCTTATCAATAGTATATACCTCTTTGACAGCTATAGATGTTTTAGGTACCTTCAGTCCTTCAAATCGATCTAGAATTATTTCAACATTAAGAAATCTGTCATTGATGAAATCAATCATATATTTGTTGAGATTCATTATAAGGTAATTCTTATTATCTCGCTTCTCGATTGTATAGTTTGATACATACATTTCATCACTTCCATTAAGTGAAAATGTAATGTATTCAAGATCCTTGATCCTGTCTTTTGTTGAATCGTCAATCTGGCATACAACTGACCAGTTTTCATCTGTTACTATCTTAAATACCGGGCTGTCAGAACTGATAATATCCCCGGTCTTCAGAGATATTTTTTCATAATCGGATTTGTCGAAAGATTTGTCATTTATCGTTGAGACGGTTGTGTTCTCGTAGCCATCAGTAGAATAGATGATTATTCCGCTGTCGTTGGTTGAGATTTCCTCAAGTGTAGCTTTTACGGTTGACGTTTCATTTTCAATTGTATCATTGAGAATATCACTTCCTATCTCAAAGACCTTATCTTCTATATTACTCTTAAAGTTGTAGACTTCGAAGAATTCCTCGTTTTTATACTGAGTCTTGTATTGAGATATTAGATTTCTAATGGAAGCATAATCTTCATCAGATAGTTCTTTTGAATTCTCTCCGGAAATGGAGATCGAATTGATAATGTCTCCGGTTTCGTCTATGGCACAAACACCATATCCACTGCCGACCTTTTCACCCTCACGGGCAAAATAACAGACATATCCTGATTTATGAGTCTTTATGACGCTTTCCTTGCGGAGAGCAACGCCGACTGCTATAGAATTGTTGTTGATATCGCTTTCACGTACCTCATATATGGATATTGTTTCCTTACTCATGGAAATGAAGGCACTTATAGCGACGTATATAAAGATAACGACAAACAGAACTACAGCATAGTTTATCTTTATTACATTATTGAACTGTATAACGTTTGACTTTCTGCCCTTACGTTTTTTTCTTCTTCTATTTGCCACTTTTCTAACCTTCTGGGTTAAATATTATTTTGCATAATTAAGCATTTTTATCGCAAGCGAATATAGTTCATCGGAAGTGTTACATCCAAGTATGACGATTGTATATTCCTTGTCACCGATGGTTGTTATCATATTGATACAGTATTTTGCTTTATCAGTTGTTCCTGTCTTCCAGACTTCTATCTTTGCATTTCCGGATATGCTGAAATCACCGTTAGTAAGTCTGTTTGTAGGCTCTATTTCATCTGTAGCTGCAAGGCCTGATACATCTGAATAGTTATAAATGTAAGTATCATAAGAGTCAATCTCATGAAGAAGCTCATATTTATTGGCTTCATTTATGATGAGATACAGATCATATGCACTTACGTAGTGTTCAGGCTCATGTATACCGTGAGGATTAACAAAATGACAGCTTGTACATCCAAGCTCCTTTGCTTTCTCATTCATCATATTGACGAATTCTGCTTCTGAGCCTCCGAATGTCTCTGCAAGAATAACTGCGTAATCATTGTAGGATCTCAGCATTAGTCCGAAAAGAAGATTTCTTACGGATATGGAGCATCCTTTAACAAGAGGACTCTTCATAACACCTGTGTGATTACCAAAGGTAGGTGTTGACTGAATAGTAACAACAGAATCAAGAGAAAGCTTTCCTTCTGCAAGCTTTTCATTTACAAGTATGAATGTCATAAGTTTCGTTATACTTGCCGGATAGGATCTCTTGAATGCGTTATGTGCTATTACTACTTCTCTGTCTGTATTATTGATCATAACAGCAGCAAATGTTTCGCTGTCGACAGTTTCGTTTGATATTTCCATATCCTTTGGGATACACGCAAAAGTTGACTGGAATCCCGTAAGAGGTTTAGCAGGGAGTTCAGTCACTGTAAGTTCCTTTGTGTTATTTCCGAAAGCATAGTTCTTATCAAAGTCAACGTATCTCTTCTTTGCTAAAAATATAAGAAGAAAGCAAACTGCTACTATGAATACAAAATATAAAAAAATACCTGATTTTTTCATTTTTAAAACCTTAGTGTTTATATAGATTGCGCCAGTCAAGATCTCCTCTTTCGAGAGACTTGATCATAAGCTCTGCAGAAGCCAGATTGGTAGCTATAGGAATATTATGAATATCACAAATAGTAAATATATTGTAATAAGCATTATCCTGACTTCTTGGAATCATTGGATCATGCAGGAATATAACTATATCTATCTGATTACTTTCTATCTGGGTTGCTATCTGTTGTATGCCGCCGAGATGACCGGTCAGATATTTATGAACCATAAGACCGGATGCATTCTCAACAAGGCGTCCTGTAGTATCAGTGGCATAAATATTATGCTTGATAAGTATGCCCTTGTATGCAATACAAAGATTCTGCATGAGCTTTTTCTTGGAATCATGCGCTATAAGAACAATATTCATTTCGTAACCCCCATCAGTACTTTTTGACCTGTTTACTAACGTTAAGTATGATCCCCATGCCAAGCGAAATACTCATGAGCGATGAAAGACCATAGCTCACGAACGGCAATGGTATACCTGTATTCGGAAGAACAGCCGTTGCTACCCCAATATTTATGAAAGACTGATACCCGATAAGACACGCCATACCAGACGCAAGAAGCATCCCCAAACTGTCTCTTGCATGCCTGGCTATACGTATACATTGTAACACTATAAGAAGTATTAATGCAATGATTATTACACTTCCACGGAAGCCTAATTCCTCTCCTATTACAGAGAAAATGAAGTCGGTTCTCTGCTCTGAAACAAGCCTTGCTTCAGTAACCGTCATTCCCTCTTTATCCTTGCTGAATGCCTTTCCATTCAGAGTTCCCGAACCTATGGCCATAACTGAATTGGACTGCTGTTCATCAACGTATTCCGAAGGGTAAAGGAAAGACATGATTCGGTCTACCTGATGGTCATACAGAAGCTTCTGGTCAGGCTGCTGAACATACCACAGGAATATACTAAGTATTGGAACCAAAAGCAGAACAACTGAAAGAATAAACTTGTAGCTTATGCCGGATATGTAGAACATTGTTGCCAGTACGAAAACTATTGTAAGCGTGGTTGAAAGGTCCGGCTGCAGGAATATCAGAGCACATGGTATTCCGAGGAATACAGCAAATTTAACTATTGTAAAGAAGCGGTTGATCCTTTCTGCATCTATCTCATCTGCAAGAAATGTGGCGATAAAGACAATGAGTATGATCTTTGAAAGCTCAGAAGGCTGAATCGTGAGTGATTCACTTATCTGGAACCATCTTTTTGCACCGCCGACTGATTTACCGCCTATAAGAACTGCAAGCAGAATTACGATATTGAAGATATACAGTGCTGTATGAAAATTACAGATAATATGATAATCAATAAATGAAACGATTATCATGATTATCAGTCCTGCTATAACACCTACCATCTGCTTGGTACTGTAATCAGGATCGGCAAAATTGATTACATATATACCAATAAACATAAGGGCAGCTACCATTGCAAACAATATGAAGTTGTAATTCTTAATATTAAGCTTGCTGAGCATTTTTATCCTCTGATATTAATCGGATACCTGATTGGTTCCGCTGATGGTTGCATGTGCAAGAGCCTTCTTGTCAAACATATATGCATATACAAATCCGGTAACCTCTGCCGCATTTGCAGAGTTGTATCCATTTTGGATAACCGTTGTAACAGATACCTCCGGGTTCTGATAAGGTGCATATGATATAAACAGACCATGGGCAGGATTGTTGGCACCTTCCTGTGCAGTTCCGGTCTTGCCGGCAACATCAACTGAAAGACTGTTAAGGAAACGGTTAGCTTTCAGATCGTCCGTGACAACAAGGCGCATTCCGTTATGTACTGTATTCCAGATCGATGGATCCAGTTCTATAGTTGAATACACACTGCCCTCGTTTTCTTTTACTACATTTCCGGTATAATCCATGGTCCTGTCAATAAGCGTCAGATTATAACAGGTTCCATTGTTTGAAATTGCAGTAACGTACTTTGACAGCTGAGTCGCAGTATAGTTGTGAGTACCCTGTCCGATAGCTGAAAGAACGGCATCACTGTCAGATATATGAGGAGATATCTCTTCTATCTCAACACCTGATTTATCGCCGAGTCCGAACATTTCCGCGTATTTTCTTATAACATTCATACCCTGTGAATCAACATATTCACCGGATTTTGTTGCCAGTCTGAAACCGACTTCATAATAGAAATAGTTACAGGATATATCTATGGCGCGTTCTATACCTATAGTTCCGTGAGTTGCTTTGTTGTGTGAATAAACCCAGCACTTAGGTTTTGAGAAACCTTTTTCAAAGACACCAAGGTCGGTAATCTGAGTATCAAGATTTATGACTCCTTCAGAAACTCCGGCTATGGTTGAAATAAGCTTAAAGGTCGATCCCGGAGCTGTACGAGTCATGGTTGCTCTGTTATACATAGGGCTGGTCTTGTCATTTAACAGCATATTATAATACTCTGTATCAATAGAGTTGGTCAGCTTGTTGTTATCATAACTCGGATAGCTTACCATTGCTCTGACCTTACCTGTATGTACATCCGTAACTACTATGGATCCCGAGCAAGGTTTAAGAGCAAGCATTGCCGGGGTAATATCAAGACTCTTGATCTTCTTGATTATAAATGTATAGCTGCTGTATGCGCCATTTAAGTAATTAGTGTACTCTGTATCGCCATCACCATTCAGAACACCCTGAGCATATAGCAGATTGATAACATCATAGCCGGACATGGTTTTGTCGAGTATCATGGCTCTAATAACCTGTTTGTCAAACTCAGTGTCCTCTTTAAGCGTATCACATATATAATCGATAAGAATTTTATATGATTCATCAGAATCATAATATGCATCACTCTCATCAACTCCGCTTATATCTATGGCCTCGATGCTTATGAGATACTTGAAGAGTTCCTTCATGGTAATATTTCCATATACAGAATATCTCTTGAAGTATTCTCCTTCCTGATCGAATAATGATGGATCATAGATTCCGTTCTTATTGAGCATCTCAAATATGTATTCAAAGTATTCTCTCATAATTGCCGAATGCTCTGATATTTCTACCGGCTCAGTTGTAAAATCAGTCCTGAGACTTGCCAGAGCATTATTCTTACTTTCTACATATCTGGAGTGAATATCCTTTTCCAGATCACTCGCGCCAGGTTCGGTCATCTTTTCAAGAGACAGATAATTATTATTAAAGAATGAACAGTAAACTTCCGTAACCGGAATTGCTTCACTCTGATCCTTTATAGTAACCTCAGCAAAATCAACTATTCTTTCAGACAGAATTGTAGCAAGCTCCTGTTCAAGAATATCGTAGCAATACTTTTGAAGGTCACTGTCTATCGTAAGATATATATCATTTCCGGCAACAGATGTAGTCTCACTGAGTGTTTCTATAACTTTTCCGAGGTTATCTACGTATACAACCTCTTCTCCGTCCGTACCATGTAGCTCAGGCTCGAAAACCTGCTCAATGCCGGCTTTTCCAACTACGTCACCATTCTTATAGGTTCTGTTGGTCTGTGTTTCATTAAAATTCTGAATATCAGCCTGGGATGCTTCGCCGACATAGCCGATAATATGTGCAAAATACTTTGCATCGTTATAAACACGCTTGGATGTAACTTCTATGTCCATACCGAGCAGAGAATCTTTATGCTCGATTATCGCATTTTTACTCTTCTCTGATATTCCTTCTGCTATTACAACTGATACATACTGCTGATATCTGTTCAGCCAGAGCTCATATCTGCAGGCCAGAATTTCCATGGCTTCTTCATCAGAGAATTCGTTAGTAATACCGAAATTACTGTTCTTTTCATCTCCGAATCTGAGGTAATCAACTACTTCCTTGGCAGTACTGTTCTTCTGTTCTTCAGTAAGCTCATCATAAGAAGACTTTCCATATACGTCCTTAAGGAAGTTTTTGAGCGAAGTTCCTGAGACTTTATATGAGTAGACTCCTCTTTTCAGCTCAACCGGAAAGGTTATCGTAATATTGTCATTATTCTTTTTTAGTATTTCTATGGTATTGTGGATGATACGATTGCGCAGTTCATTTGTTGTAATGCCCATATTTCTGGCAGTTTCCCTTATGGATGCATCACTCGCAAATGTAAGATTATAAGATATCTGATTATACGCCAAAAGATTACCGTTAACGTCATAGATTTTGCCCCTAATGGCATTTACGGTAATCGTTTTCTCCGTCTTAACATCAAGTGTATCAACATAACTGTCTCCTTCAACTATCTGCAGGTTGAAGAGCCTGGTTATGAGTACGGAGAACATTATAATCAGAATAAGAGTAACCGGAAAGAATCGGCTGCTCAGATATTCTAAAAGAAGGTCTTTTAAAAATATAAAAAATTCTTTGATAGTTCTCATAATATGTCTTTCTCGAGCTTGTTCTTAAGCTTTTTATTTATCAGTACATAGAATCTGTAGATGATTATTGATACAACAACTGTATACATCATCTGAGGGAATATGATACTGAAAAGGTATTCTTTAAAGTCAAATCTTTTATTAAGCAGAAATACGAATACATATATAGCGGTTTCAAAAACAAATTCATCAAATGTAACGATAACAACCGGGAGGAATATATCTTCCATAAGATAATTTCTGTGGAAGAATCCATTTACATATCCAATGATCATGTAAAGCAGCATATATGGCCCAAGCAGCTCTCCATAGAAAACATCACACAGAAAACCGCTGAAGAAACCTATGAGCATTCCTTCCTTTCTGCCGCGCATGATACCGAATGACATAGTAAGTATCAGGAGCAGATTGGGACTTACCCCTCTTGTGCTGTGAAATGAAAATATAGAATACTGAAGCAGAAATGATATCAGTATTAATATGGCAAGTGTTATTACTCTCTTCATAATCAGTAATTAACTTCCCTTTTCCTATCTAGTATAACAACTACATCATCAATATCACTGAAATCTGACGCAGGGATAAGATGTGCTGATTTAGTCAGGTTATTGGTATCCATTGATATATCCTTGACATATCCTATGGTTATTCCGAAGAAATATCTGTCAGAAACATTTGATGTTACGACTCTGTCGCCTTCTTCTATATCGGCATCCTTATCTATGTTTGTGATAGTCAGATAACCGGAATCAATATTTGACAGGCTTCCGTTAACAGTTGAAAGAACGTTGTTTCCGCCTATCTCTGCAATGATATTTGAGTTATCATCTATAATAGCTCTGACCTTTGCATAATTATCATAAGATTCAACAACTATACCTATAAGTCCCTTGTCCGACAGAACGTTACAGTCTTCGTAAACACCGTCATTAAGTCCTTTGTTGATATAGAACTCACTGAACCATTGCGATGAATTTGATGAAAAAACTCTCGCTACTGTCATATTGTAGTCCGGATAGAGTTCATTAAGATCATAAAGACTTCTGAGTTCAGAAAGCTCAGAAAGTTCAGATTCATTTCTCTCTATCTCATTCTGATATCTGCTGACTTCCTTTTTAAGCTCTTCATTTTCGGCTTTGAGTTTTTCAACATCATCAAAAACCTGCATACGGTTTTCAATCCATTCGCCTATAGTATTAACACCACGCTGCATCGGAGTAATAAAGTTTCCGGTTATGCTGCGTATGCCTCTCATCATTCCCGGTCTTATTGTAGACATTACAATAAGAGCTATACATACTGCTGACAGAAACAGCAGAAGGTATTTGGGACTTATATCCTTCTTTCTGTTAAATCTTTTCATTTATATCAATCCTTCTTCGGAAAAACTGTAATACTTCTTATCTCCGATTATTATATGATCAAGGAGCTTTATACCAAGCTCCTCTCCCAGTTTTCTGATTCTTTCGGTAATAACAATATCCTTATCGCTGGGACAAGGATTGCCACTGGGATGATTGTGTAAAAGTATCAGACTTACAGCATCATTCTTTAAAGCATCAAGAAAAAGTTCTCTTGGTGATAAAAGAGATGCATTTACGGTACCTGTTGAAAGCTCTTTCCATTTGATAATGGCATTCTGTGAATTGAGATATAACAGGAACACACTCTCCACTGTCCTGTATCGACACTCCTCCATAAAATAGTCGGCTACAGTTGATGGTGAATTAAAAGTGATATTTGGTTTGAAGCTCTCTCTGGACATTCGTTTCGATATTTCTGTTATAGCAAGTATCTGACATGCTTTAACCTTCCCGACACCTTTAACCTTTGTCAGTTCTGATACTGACATATAGTTCAGTCCCGGAAGACCCTTTATTGTCGGATGTGCATTTAATACTGTCTGAGCCAGCTCAATGGCGGATACATCTTTGGTACCGCTTCTAAGCAAAAGTGCAAGGAGTTCTGCGTCACTTAGTGAACCGATTCCGAACTCCAATGTCTTTTCGTATGGCCTCTCTGAAGCTGCCATATCTTTGATTCTGTTATTAGTCATATAAGCTCCTTTCTTTGTCTCTTTGGGGCAAAAAAGAAAAAGCTCATAGATAATCTATTTTACCATACAAGTAGCTCTTTATCTACCATTTTCTGTATGGACATCATTATACCAAACTTAGCATGAGGGTATGTTAGACCACCCTGGAAATATACTGCAAACGGCTCTCTCAGAGGTGCATCAGCTGAGAGTTCTATGGAAGCTCCGGATACAAAAGCTCCGGCGGCCATGACTACTTCGTCATCATATCCAGGCATAGCCCATGGTTCCGGTGTAACGAAACTGTCGACAGGTGCAGCGGACTGTATTCCTTCGCAGAAAGCAAGAACCTTCTCTCTGCTTCCGAGAACAACAGACTGTATTATATCCTGCCTTGCTTCAGAGCTCTTTGGAATTGCATTAAAACCTAGTTTTTCATAGCATGCAGCGGCAAATATAGCTCCTTTCAGAGCTGCGGCTGTGACTGTAGGAGCAAGGAAAAGACCCTGCGTAAAATCTCTGGTTTCTGAAAGTGACGCACCCACTTCTTTTCCAAGCCCCGGAGTTGTAAGTCTTGCAGCACATTTAGCTATACATTCTTTCGTTCCGCATATATATCCTCCAAGCTTTGCAAGTCCTCCGCCGGGATTCTTGATAAGGGATCCTACAACCATATCAGCGCCAACATCAGATGGTTCTATAGTATCTACAAATTCACCATAGCAGTTATCAACCATTATAATAATATCAGGACGTATGCTCTTTATGAAGCTTATAACATCTCCTATTGCTTCTACAGAAAGACTGATTCTGGTATCGTAACCTTTTGAACGCTGTATCTCTATAAGCTTTGTATTTGGCTTAATATGAGCCTTGATACCTTCTTTATCAAAGCTTCCGTCAGGAAGGAGTGCAACTTCATCATATGTTATTCCAAATTCAGCCAGGGAACCCAGCTCTTCTCTTATTCCTATAACACCCTGTAATGTGTCATAAACACTTCCTGCAACTGAAAGCATCTCATCTCCGGGACGAAGAATGCCTGAAAGCGCTACGGTCAGAGCATGTGTACCGCAGGTGATCTGTTGACGTACAAGAGCGTCTTCTGTATGGAATACCTTGGCGTAAACACTTTCCAAAGTATCTCTTCCGGCATCGTTATAGCCATAGCCTGTAGAACCATACAGATGATTCTCAGCAAGCTTTGCGTCCTGCATAGCTTTCAGAACTTTGATCTGATTATATTCCGCTCTCTTATCTATAGCAATAAAACGCTCCTTTAAACCGGCTTCGATTTCCTCGCAGAAATCGTATACTTTCTCGGATATTCCGAGGGATTTGTAATATTCTCTAATTTCCATAATTACCTCTAGATTTAGTGACGATTGATACTATATAACAATCTGTTATTAATATTTAATAAAATATAGATTACAGATTAATACACAAATCATATGCACGAAAAACCCTCTGAGGCCGTCGGTGCTTAACGAATAGACACTTTTTAAGTGGCTATGAGTTTAGCATCCGCTACGTGCAGTTGCACCGAACAAAGTGAGGTGGACTAACCGCGTAGCGCATCGCACGAAGTGCGATTCTACATGCGCGAAGCGTCCTCAGAGCGGAGCCGAGAGGCGTGTTTT
>OCTW011154462.1_pt1 | contig 22372 bp, 20 predicted proteins | sample 1539671 | NCBI WGS metagenome assembly OCTW01 (sample SAMN02144230, study PRJEB22623) | gut metagenome | biome: sheep rumen | host: Ovis aries | place: New Zealand
CGTCATCTGTCCACGACCAATACCAGCACAGATATTACTCATGCGGTAGTTATATCCAATCTTCTCGTGCTGATAATAAGGATAGCTCTCACGATACTGGGTAGCATACATCATAATCTCGCGCCACTCATCCTCGTTGGCGGTAATCAAAGCTCCACCGCCACTGGTGGTAATCATCTTGTTGCCATTGAACGACAGCACACCATACTTACCAAACGTACCCAGCACCTGACCTTTGTAGCGTGAGCCCATACCTTCTGCGGCATCTTCCACTACAGGGATATCGTACTTGTTGGCAATCTCCATAATGCGGTCAGCCTTGTACGGCATACCATACAGTGCCACAGGCACAATGGCCTTCGGGTACTTACCAGTTTTCTCCTTGCGGTCAACAATAGCTTTCTCCAGCAATTCCGGATCAAGGTTCCAGGTATCAGGCTCAGAGTCCACCAGCACGGGCGTTGCGCCGAGGTAAGTAACAGGGTGTGTTGAAGCACAGAACGTAAAGCTCTGCACAATCACCTCATCCCCCGCTTTCACACCGCAGTTCAGCAGTCCCAGATGCACAGCAGCAGTACCTGCGCTCAGCGCCACCACCCTCTTGTTAAGGTTAAGGGTAGCGTTATCGTTGGAGTTCACAAACGCTTCCAAATCCTTTTCAAAGCCGTTAACATTAGGTCCCAGAGGCACCACCCAATTAGTATCGAAAGCTTCTTTTATGTACTTTTGCTCAAGTCCAGCTTCGCTCATATGAGCCAAGCACAAGTAAATTCTCTTACGTTCAGACATATCTATATTATTTCATTATTATACTTCATATGTTTACCTAAAACCGTGCATAATATCATTTGTATATCTTTTACAAATGAGTAATGCCGATAATAGTAGCAATTAATCCTCACCTTATCAGGGTAGATTACGTTATCATTATATTCTACAGCAATCTCCTGCATTGACCGTGAATCACCTTCCTTCTGTTTTTGAGCAACATACTCAGATATCATCTCATCCTCTAAGCGATACTTCAGTGTTGCCGGCCCTGTTATCCCCGGTCTTAACTTAAGCACGTCCCTGTCATCCCCTTGCAACTTATCCGCATACCCAGGCACATCAGGACGAGGCCCAACAAAACTCATATTGCCAATCAGCACATCCCATAGTCCAGGCAGCTCATCTAACTTCCAGTGACGAAGCTTGGCTCCAAGGGGCGTAATACGGCTATCTCCAGCAACACTCACCGTGCTGCCATTATGCTTCACGGTCATCGTGCGGAACTTATGGCACGTAAACAGCTTGCCACCTTTTCCCACTCTTTTTTGCACAAAAAAAGCTGGGCCATCAGGCATCTTCACCTTTACCAATATTGCCACTATAAGCAACACTGGCCACAGGAATAGTAGTCCTATCAATGCGACCACACGGTCAAATATATATTTGATAATCATTATCTGAATACCTTATAAGCTATTTTCTTTACCCATACTGGAGATACCAGCATACAAAACATAGCAAATCCGTAAACGTCTGCTTTCCAACCGTAGCCAAGCCCCTTGTTGATCATCAGTCTATCTTTAAACTGCTTCTTTGCAAACTCCCAGCCATTCCTGCGTTTCTTAAACATCGCATTGGTCATACGGAAGTTCAGCACCACATCAGGGATATTGGCGTGTTGCGTACCAGCCATCATTCCATCATACCATAGCATTGTATCTTGATTCTGCCGGTATTCTGGCCTGTATTTTTTGCCATTCAACTTATCAAAAAAACTCTTTCTGAACAACACTGCCGGGTGTGCATGAGGATTCCGCTTAGCAAAGAAAGCCCTGCAATCTTCTGGCCCTTCCGGGTAAACAATGGTTTTGTTCCTATATTTCCCTTCTTCATCTATCTCTTTGATGGCTCCTCCTACCACATCAATTTCAGGATGGTTGCTCATAAATGCCATCTGTTTCTCAAAACGAGTATTTTCAGAGATATCATCAGCATCCATGCGTGCGATATAATCATACTTCTCTTTAAAGCAAATATCCAGCAAGTCATTCAGCACACAAGCCAAACCACGATTTTTTTCAAATCGTACGATGTTTATCTTATTCTGCCCTTCAATTAGTTTAAAGTATTCGTTAATACCATCATCTACAGGGCCATCTACACCGATATAGATGTGAAAATCCTTGTATGTTTGAAAGACAATACTTTCTATTGCCTTGCTAATATACTCAACCTTATCCTTCTTATATAAAGGTAAGATGACAGCAATTGTATTACTCATTATTTTCCTTATTATTTACTTTGGATATGCACATGATTCCCATGTTTTTGGGGGTTCTGTATTACTTCTATATTGTCTCCTTCTAAGTAAATATCTCCATCAATAGAAGGAGCTCCCACAGTAGTGTTTACGTATATGTTACGCCCTTTAACCTTCAAAGTACCTTTAAATGGGTGCTCTCTAGTTCCAAATGATCGAGATTTAGAATCTCCGTTAACTATATACTTACTATGTGGATTCCCTGAATAAGAGAACGTATATACAAGTTGCTGGTCGGTGTAATTATTGATAGTTAATCTATCCAATGTATTGGAGTAGAAAACAAAAGACGCGAAAGATAGATATGAAGTGATATCACCAAAAATATTAAATGTTCCCTCAATAATAACCGACTTGTCATACACCCAATTTGAAGCAAATGACTTATATAGATGTTGTATTTTTTCACCACCCAATTTACAGCAATATAGGTTAATCGTGTTATCAATAAAAGAGTAGTCAGTATGTGGGACGTTTTGATTTAAATCTAATCTTAATTCCTGAAGCTGAAAGACAGAGCCTTCTTGCATATTATCGGTCTCACCTTCGAGTTGACGGTAAGTAACATTGTTATGATTACATGTAACTATCTTGTACCGACCCTCTTTATCTTTCAGCACATTGCTAAGTAGAAGGATATGTGCCGGAGCAGCTGTTGCATAGTAATTCCGACCTTTAGCAATCACTGTATTATACTCTCCACATAGATATACACATCGATGCATATTCTCTCCATGTACAGTTATATCACAATTGTTAGCATAATTCAAAGCGACGGGATAAGCAACACGAAATGCATTAAGCAGAATAATACTGTGATTAATTCCTTCCGTTCCGTTGCGATACAAGTACTCGTCATACATAAACGCTCCATGGAATACTCCACAATATAGATTAGAACAAGATAGATTAATGTTCATCCCCTTACAGTCACCATAGCAAACTATCCCAGCTCGGGCTCCCTCAAGGGTCATACCTGTATTGGCACTTACCGGCAAGGTACCATTAACGCTTGTTATACTTCCATTGAATGTGAAAGCATTCTTATTATCAATAAAGATAATCCCTCGGCCTCTATAATCAGATGTCGTATATTCATTCAAGTCTATCAAATTAATGCTCATTGTCAGAGAGTCATTTTTTACTGTAAGGCAATGTTTATACGGACTATCTGTCCGTACAGCATAAACTCTATTTCCCACACCACACACATTACCCGAAACATTCATTGCATCTTGAATGGCCCTTGTATCATCGGTTTTTCCGTCACCCATAGCACCGAACCACTCAGGATATGCCTCTGGTACGTCAATATTACCTTCATACTCGTTATTAGAGAATATTCTTCTGTTTTTAGTTTTTATTTTCGTATTGTTAAAGATGATTTTGCCGTTATTCAAGCTACCTTTTTTAAACTCCAAAACTGAATTCGCGCCAATAACGATTCCATCTTTACATTTCGACAAATCGTAATCATGTCGAATAATATATCTTGTATTCTCTCCAGCAAGCACCTTTGATAGGTCAGCGGACTTTTGTACACATACTCTGTGAAGGGATGAATAGCTGTTCGATACACCCGCATAGGTTTCATCAAGACAGAAAACAGACAAAACAAACAGGATAAGGAGTTTATTTCGGAACATATCTCTTTAAAAAACCATCAATATCTGCAAATTCATCTGCATGTGTTTCTATCCAGTCAACTGGTTTATTCCACCAATCGAGTTTCAGCAAGCCTTTGATTGCATCATCAGGAAGTCGTTTTCTTACTACCTTTGCCGGCACTCCAGCTACAATTGCATAAGGTTCTACATCATGCAATACAATGCTTCCCATTGCAATAACAGCCCCATCTCCAATCTTGCAGCCACCGAGAATTAGTACATTATCACCTATCCAGACATCATTACCAATGGTACATTCATGCCCATCTTCATTAGTCAAATGTTCCTTGAACTTGGAACTCTTTACATAGTGGAACCAATACGTATCTGAAAAGAAGGCTGGATGTGTCGAAATAAAACCATTAACTGGATGAGTAGCAGAAACCACTCGGATATTACTTCCTATGGAGCAATACCTGCCTATACTACAATTTGAAAACTCACAACCAAAACCCACAAATGAACCATACCCTAATGAGGTTCCTGACAAATAGGTATTATCACCTACTGCGTTATGCCCTTCAAATTGGCATTTCCTTAAAATGATGGCAGAAGAACTAATTCTACTTTTACCAAGATTTGTAATCTTGTAGAAAAAAGTAATGAGATATTTCAACAACCTTCGCATATTGTCTTATTCCCTATTATCCTTGATCCTTGTAACGTCAGGGAAACACTGACCAAACGTTAAATCATACTCATCAGGGTCAAACGCATTCATGCATCCAAAATGTGTAAATGTCAATTCTCCAAAAATAATCTGATCCCCTTCATTATATAAGTCGACTCGTATTAACGGTAAATCTTTTGATAATTTTTGGGCATACTCCATCATCTTATCAAGCATCTTAGGCTTTTCTACAGGCCCCACATTGGGATGCTGGTTCTTTACAGGAATCCACGTCCAATCTGGCCAGTAGTAATCGAATTTAGTCTGACCGTCTATTCTATCTGATGCCACAAACATAAATTTAACCTCACCGTATGAACAGAAAAACTTATAATCCTTCGGAGGCTTGTTGTCTGCCGTCTCAATAAACTTTTCAGCAATAATCATTGGTTTAATCTTCGAGTAGATACCCTGTTCTGCTCGTTCAACTCCAAATTTCTCCTTAAGCCAGCCTCTTAATTTCTCTTCTGCTTCAGGGATATTGAACTTAGTCTTATCTTTACAAATTATGTTATAGCCACTACCATGATTGCACTTGATAGCAAATTTCTGAGGAAGAGCATCCCAGTTGATGTCTTCAACACGTTCCCATGCGCCATACAGCTCATTTAGAATCTCAGGGCAACCCTTTTCGGTCACGATTTGATGTACCTTGTATTTATCTGCACTATCTGCCACATACTGTTTATTCCAATATACCTTCAGTTTAAGGTACATCATTTTCTCATTAAGCGTCTGAGGTGTTTTAATATTAAGAGGCTTCCCCAAATAATAGCGGTATCTCACCTTACTCGCATACTCTGGGCTTATCCGAGAAGCAATTGTACAAAAGCTTTGGAATGCCCAATGACCAACACTCTTAAAAAAACTTACTTTCTGTAATTTAGAGATAAAAGAATTCATATTATTAATTTTTTATTTTATTTTCAACTTATCTTTAAGAATATCGTGAGCTCGAATCAGAAACTCTTTTAGTGAATAGAACTTCATCACGCGCCAGGACACGTCATGGTACTCATATCTTATTCGAAGATGGTCCGCTTCGTAATGAGGTCTGTTCCCAGCCCACTCTCGTATGAGGTCGTTGTGTCCCACCATTTCATACATATGCAGCTGATTACCTAAGATGTTTTCTGTAACATTAAGAGATGCTGGCCTGAGTGTTAATGCAAAAGAGTGTACTTCATTGTAAGGAAGCTTTGAATTTGTTATTACATATCGCTTACCCTCTGCAATTGTCTTCATATTACTCAAATCCATGCAAATATCATCACCAGAAATCCCACAAACGATATCCTCTTTGGAAAGCACTCTCTCGTAAAAACAATCGTACTTAATGAGTTTCTCCATTTCACCCATTTTATACTCACTGGGATAACCTTGCATCAATGGAACCTGAACAAAAGTAACTGGGACTGTCACTTTATTATGTTCCCCAAAATCTGAAAAACATGTCGTTCTTGAACGATATGGATAAATATAATATAGATGTTTGTCTGCAATAAAACTAGCAAAATATCGTCCCCAACTTCTAGTCCATGATGATATATCTCGAGGAATACAAGGGTTTATTAATGGTAGTTTATCTTCATGATCGAAATACCATTTTTTAAAGTTTTTCCATTGTCTTTCATTCCAACTCTGCCCCCATGTTACAACCATCCCACCAAGATAGACATCATAAAGAGATGGCACAGGTGTAAAAATGTAATGAGTGAATACATTACAACCATAAGAGTACAAGGCCACACCACATACGTTTTCTTCATCGCCATATTTCTCGTGAGCAGCACAGACATATGAATAAAAATCTTCTGCTACTACTAAGTCATCTTCAAGAATAATAACGGCACCATATTTTTCACTATAATCACCACACTGCACAATGTGTTTGCGAAGGCCTTGGCGTTCCGGAAATCTGCGGATTTCTTTCGTTCCGAACTTCCACTCAAATGCTTGTGCTACCGCCTCTACCTCATCACTAAGGTTACTCTCATCTATACTAATAATCAACGGCACATCATCACAATTATACGAGGCTTTACCAATGCTCTCAAGTAGCCTTTTCATGCCATCTGGTCGGTTGTAACCAACCGCAACTATTGCTGGTTTTATCATATCTATGGTAAATATTTAAAATTCGTTTTACGACAAACTTGTAAGCAGTAACCAATCATCAAAAAAGTAGCAGATGTAAGAAATCCACCTCCAAATACACCTCTTACCAATACATTGCAGGCAAACAAAAGGACTAAACTTCTAACTGGAACGGCAACTTTAGATGAAAAGAATGCCTTTATCACATTAAAGAACATTAACAAAATAATAACTCCACCAAGAACGACTCCATAATGATCCAAAATCTCAAAATACAGATTATGGGCTGACCACCCAACAAACTGCCATTCTCCATAAACGCCCCAGCCTTCGAAAGGTCTTTCCTTAATTTTGCTTATTACAACTTGAGCAATCTCGTCCCTTTCACTATAATAGGTTAGAGTTTCACCTTGAATTGTAAAATCAATTACTCGGGTTGACATCCCAAGTGAATCCAAAACGCCTTGAAGGAAAATCAGAAAAATATCCCAATAAGGAGAGTTCACAAACCACATTAGTACCAAAAGAACAGCAACGACAACGCCACTTTGCCCTTTTCTTGTAGAAGCCTGGAATATTTTACATGCAGAAAACGCAAGTACTATCATAATAGGACCTCTTGTGCCCATTGATAGCAAAAGCATTATTCCAATTAACGCTATTACTATACTAATCAGTGATTTCCTATCGAAAGCATAATTGATTACAAGCAAGACGTTTAAAAGCATAAAGTATGCGCGACTCATGTCATCGCTATTTTGGAGGTCACTTCCGCGCAATATATACATCACAAAAATAGCTTCAACTAAGACCGCTAAACATGAAACCTTACCCATCAATTCTAGATTCTTTTTATTAGGTATTAGAAACAAGCCCGCTATAAAAAATCTAAACAATGGAAAAACGGTAGGCCAAAATTGATCTTTCCCAAACATATACATTTCTATATTGTCGGGATATATGAGCCAAGTAAATAATATTGCTAATGCCACAAATAGCATTATGAAAATATCTCCACCGTGGAACCTGCTTCCTTTTTTCAAGCAAAGAGCTATTACGATTATATAAACGATGTGGAGCACAATCTCCCTTATGGCCTCAGACCCAGTCAGGATATCCAAAATCATCAATACATACCTAAACAAACTTTTTTCTGTAATGACAAGAAGGAATAACCATGTGCGCGGGTCATGCCAAAGACTCTTGCTTGTCCCTAAAAAACCTTTCTTGGCTATTGAATTTCCCATTTTTCTAATCTCCAAATTGCCTAATTATTTGTAATAGCCAAAGTCTCTTCCAAAAAAGATTCAAATGTCATCTGGTACTTTTGTAGAGAGAATGTCTTATCATTAGCACATTCTATTTTCAAAGACTTTCTTTCATCTTTGGTCATAGAGCATAGAGTCTTTAATAATTGCACATCATTCTGCACATCTCCCGTGAATTTAAATCCGGAAACTCCTTCATGAAGATACAAGAATGTATCACCGATTGAATTCATCACAACTGGGGTCCCAAGAGAAACACTTTCGACCAACTTAGTTGATAGACCAGCTTCATTCATTACATTTCTATCCCGGATGTTTATCATAAAATCCGCATTTTTTACCTCTTTTAATGTATCTTTATGAGACATCCTTCCCAGAAACTCAATATTACTATTGGTTTCTAAAGCCGCTTTATGACGTGGTACACATAAGGTATAAACATCTCTCGTAATTCCAATTATTTCTAGCCTATATTCTACACCTTCTTTAGATAAAATCAAACACAAATCCAATATCTTATCTAACCTATCCTTCATCCCATTCGTGTTCACATTCTTTTTTATCACAAAAGGAGTACCAGCATATACGAATGTGGTCACATCGGATGTATAATAATTATTATCCACGCTTTCATCATATAAGGGTGGAATTATTACGGATGGAGTTCCTTCTTTGTGATAGAATTTCTCTATGTATCTACTTACCGAAATGAGGCCATCCATATATTTCTTATTTATCTTATGAAGATAATTCCAATTCAAAGTCATTACAAATCGGCGGAATAGAGGCTGTGAATTGAAAATAGTTATGTCTGCACAATTTACAATGTACTTTATTCTTCTTTTCTTACACCATTTAGCGATTCTTTTTAAGATAGGTGCATAAGTTGGTGATTGGTATGAAATAACGAAATGCACATCCATCTTATCAGTCACTTCATCCATACAAGACATAATCCTCTTTTCAGTCTTATGATAATTGAATAGACCTCCAACTGTAAGTGTATTTTGAAGCTCAAAAAAGATATTCCCTACACCAACGTCAATCTTTGGAGATTTATCAATTTCTTCCCATGTTGCTTCCCGATTCACTCCTATAAAAGCCACATTATATCCTAACCTATTAAGAATCTTGGCATTATTCTTTACCAAGTGAGCTTGTACATTCTGATTTCTTAAATCAAAATCACCAATGTATATAACACACTTTTGCTTCTTCGTTTTTTCCATTAAAGAAAGTTTTTTAATACACTATTTTAGGATAATAATTTTTCAACCTTTGTGTACAATATTCCATTACAACATCTGTGTATTCTTTGAAAGTTGAGCTCGTTGTCAATTGAAACAAATTTGAGCTGAATGCCCCTACATTAATTTCAATAAGGATAGGTTCGTTATTTTCATTAAGTGCTATGTCCATTGCGACCAGATCATGATAAGGTATTCTTTCATGAACACCTATTGCAAATTGTTTAATCTCTTCAAAATTAGAAATCACAATGTTTGTTTTATCAAAATCAATTCCATTAAAGTTTTTAGCGGTTCGGCCCATGCCGTCGCTAACCCATTTTCCCAAGATTCCATCATCATATATTCCAACGAAACTTCCTCCTTGGCATACATTATCCACCTCGGAACCTTCTTTACCTATTCTCAAAACAGCATTTAAATAAACAACCTGGTTTGTACCTGGGACGCGAAGCGTGACCATACGGAAAGTGTTAACGCTAGAATGGCAAAAATTCGACATTTCATCGCTCTGAGTCAAAGCTTCTTCTATTAAGAAATCATTGCCATATTGTTTTTCAAGCCAGCTTAATGACAACTCTTCTCCCGTTTTATTTACCATTTTTCTATCAGAAATCCGAAAAACGGTTACGCCATCTCCACCTCCGGTTCTCGAGCCTTTCGTTACAATCTTTCGTTCTGTTTCAAACAACTTTTCTACAATAGACGCAGCTTCATCTTGTGAGATAGAATCATACCCCCCCCATTTTCGATATAATAACAGCCATTTATTCTCCTTAGATAGTTTTTTGGCCGCCAGCTTAGTGGGAAGAGGATACCAAGACTGTTTTTATCATTGTAAAACTCACGATATTCAAATGGGGTCAGAATCGGTTCCACAATTGCATCCGTCACCTCATATGGTACAATATTTATATCCCCACCAATATATTGAGAAAATACACGGTAAGCTTTCGAAGAAATCCCGGGCACCCATTTGCTCCATTTCTCCAACCACTTGCGCTCCCCTTCAAAATCTGAAAAATCATTTAACTCAGGATTACATTTAATGACAAAGTCGTACCAACCCTGCCTATTTTTTTTGATACGATTAATCTTTATTCTCTTCAGAATATTGCGAAAATAAACTCCTAATGCCATAATCCAACTATATTTTTATAATTTTAGAAATATCATCACTGAATCTTTTTTGAACCTTGGGGTAAAGCATATCCCTTTGATACGAAATAATCCCATCGTCAAATGATGCCGGATTATTATCACGTGCTTCTATCAATGCTTTCTCAATAGAATCAGGGTTACTCAAATCATACAAAATGCCCACATTATATTTTTCAACATAGTATTTATATGGATTGTAGTCAGGTGCTATAATAGGTTTACCTCTTAACAAAGCATCGTTCATAGTACCGTTAGATACACAGGAAGGTTGTTTCATGTCGCACAACAGAAGATAGTCGCATTCATTTATTTGTCTTGCAAATTCCTCGTCTGTATAACGCACATCAATCCTTTTAACGCCCTTGATACCTTTTGCCCTTTCATTTAACCATACATCAAAGCCATTGTCGGGCACAGCCTTTCCCCCGATTATTAATTCTATCTGATCATCTTTCATTTTCTCCACGACATCCAATATTAAATCTATTCTTTTTTGATAGCGCAATGAACCGATGATGAGAATTTGTGTTTTATTATCATTCCTGTTTATCCGATTTATACATATCTCCTTGATTGTTCTTTCTGGTCTCAGAACTAAACGGTCAGAAGAAAAACCTAGTTTTTCAAACTCATGCTTAATAATAGGTTCTGAAACAAAAAAAGAAATGTTCTTGCTGTTCATAAAAAAGCGGTTCAACCTCCTTGATGTCAAACTCTCAACAGAAACTTTATTTGTTTTATATAAAGTCAGAAAATAGCTCCTTAATCCCCAAAAGAAAACATTCTTATCTTTGGGAAGTTTTGACAACCAGAACAAAGGAATATTTAAGTACATCGTACCAACATAAAAATTATTTGCCAACGGCGAAAGCTCTTTTATTACCCTACATAAATAACGATCTATTTTATACCTATTCCATAGATTATTTACGACACGAACAATAGAACTCTTGTGTTTACTTGGAGTTGTTATTACATTACATTTGGTTTTCAAAGTTAAGAGAGGAAATCTTCCGTCCTGTTTTAAAACACTCTCATGATATAATCCTGCTATTGCTATTTTATACCCACAATCATTCAAGAGTTCGGCAATCATTAATAAGTCTTTATAATGAGTTCCGTAAAATGTTTCTAATAAAATAAAGTCGTACATTATTATAATACTATGTTTAAAAATCTATAGAAAACTAGTTTTTCTGATAAAACATATTGGATTTAGTACACCGTAGTAATGAAAACGCCTATGAACAAATGCCCTCAAGGGCTGCATCATAATATCCCAGACTGAATTTGTATATATAGTTCCCATTGATCCGCTTTGTCCCTTAAGTATAGGCAAATGTACAAACTCCTTAAAACGATTACCATCGTGTTGCCATTTCTCTGAAGCGTCCCATAGCAAGTGTTCAAACCAATACTTCTCTCCATCGTTTAATTTATCTGAAGAAGGTAAAAAATAATCTCGAATAAACTTAACAGGTAAAACAACTACCTGACTTTTACATTGCATTCGACTCCATCTGTCTTTAATTAAAAGCCCCATTACTGTATTTGGCCGTTTAATCTCTCTTATTATTGTATTCACGTTACTGCAAATCAACCTTCCTGTAATTTTGACGACGGAATCTGCATTCGTAAGAAGTTTTGAGTGTTTCAGAGCATATTCCAGAATTTTGGCCTCTCCAAATCCCTTTCCTAGTTCTCTTGGGTAGTCATTCCCTCTGAATGTTAACATCTCAAGACGACCTTCTTCTATAAGTGCCTCGTATTTAGGACTTAAGTCACATTCTGTATTTTCCACAAACAAGATAGGCAAACTGGTATTATCAAGATACCATTTGAGTGCATCCTCATATTGCTTGAGCCTCTCGTTAGTATCTTGTAACGCAGTAAGGGCCATCCCGTTGGGATTAACACAGGCAGTGAGTAAAATAACCATTTTCATTATAGACTGTTGTATATTGACAATCTGTTTTTCCTCAGGCTCTCTAAAGAAAGACACTCGTTAGCCTTACTATAAATGCTTTCTGAGAATTTGACTCTCTTTTGGTAATCTCTAAGAGTAATTATTGCATCTACAAAGCTCTTAGCATCATCTCTAATTAAAATATCCTGATTGTTTTCGAATGGCAGACCACCAGCACCAATTGTTGTTGAAATTACCGGGACGCCCATAAATGCCGCTTCGATTATTTTCATTCTGATTCCGCTTCCAATATTCAATGGTACTATTAGAACAGAGCCTTCTAATGCTTCAGATAAATCATCCACAAACCCCAAAAACTTCACATTCTTATATTTATTTTCAAATTCTTTCTTTGTACTATCCTTCCAGTTTCCAATAATCTGTAACTTTAAAGAAGGGTCTTTTTCAAGCGCCATCGGCCAAACAACGTCCAAGAACCATGTAATTCCTTCAAAATTTGGCTGATGGCTCTCGCCGCCAATAAAAGACAAAGCCTTTAATTCTTCTTTTACTTCTGTTTTCTTGTAAATATTATCTACAATTGAGAATGAAGCACTAATATTTGTTTTAACACCTTCATTCCTTAAAATAATTGAATCCATTTCTGACAACGTTGTCACGTTATCATATTCATTCAAGGCGGCTATTTCCCTTTGTTTAAGACTATCGGAAAAATTCTTGTAATAGAAACTATTCTCTTTCCCAATAGAACGAAGGAACTGCTCATTCCTAATGAACCTGAGTTCGTGATGAACATAGACGGTCTTAATACCTTTAATTTTCTTCAACTCATATACTAATTCCAAAGGAGGTAGGAATTCGCATTGAACAATTTCAATATCATTACCGGCTATAATACCTGGGATTGAGTCATAAAACTCCACAGGGTATCCAAATGGATTAAATACCATGCTATTACAATCCTTTTCCAGGCTCAATTTCTCCTTTGGTCCAAATACACGATGTAAAACATTAGCTACATGCAGGAAGAAACTTTGGGATTGATCATACTTAAATGGAAGCAGTTCAACCCCTGGTAAAGCATTTTTTAAGCCTTCGATGCTACTCGAAAGATTCGGATTTTGTGAATCGCATGGAAAATACAGGAAGTATTTCACATCATGCTGACATGCTTTCAATGCATTAAAAGCAGCCTGGCTTCCGCCACTTTTCAATGGCCATGGCATCCATGGCAATATATCTAGTATCTTCTTCATCTCATTTTGCATTTTTCAGGCTCACAACATTTTGTAAAAACTCTAAAGACTTGCGACGCAGTTCAATGAAAGTATCATTGTTTTCGTAATCTAATCCTTTGTTGCCATGAAATATTCTTTCCAACTCTTCTAATCTTGAATTACCTCGATAATTGTTATTGAGCGTGATGTGGGGTTTATTAAAAATAATAGAGAAAACAGTTCCATGGTATGAATCGGTTATTATAAAGTTGGAGTCTCTAAAACAACGGAGCCATTGCTCTATAGTCATTGATTTACCATCTTGACCCAAACTCTGCTCAAATGGCTTAAGATTTCTTTTTTTACTTTCCGCATCAACTATAGCTGCTGTTTCTGGTGTCTTATCAAGTATATAGCAGAAAAGATTACCGGCACATGGTTTTGTTTCAGCTGCATCAATCAATGCATTATAATCTCCTGCCCCCAATAACAATGTTGGATCCAAGCAAAGACAAGGACTTGGTGTGTTCCAGCCATATTGTGAAAGTAGTTTTAAGCCAGAAGATTCACGGACTGAGACATTAGAAAATTTCGAATACAAGGGGGCCATTTCTTTTATTTCAATATCTGTCAATTCATTGACATCAGTACCAAAAGACACAGCATACGCATATCTTGGGGATGCAGAATCTTTTAGGAAGTCGAAGAAATAAGTTTTCACACCGTATGCAGATGCAATTTTTTTTCTCCAAACCTGATCACTTCCAACGATATATGCATCATATTCATGCAGCCTTTTTAGTTGTGACTTCTTGGTAATAAGTGAAGTGTGTGGTATATACTTGTTATAAAATCCCAAGGCATCTTCATATATTTTTAAATACTTCCGCCAATAGGCCCCCTCCATATCAATAGGAGCATTATATTTCCCTAAAACAGATTTAATAGTACGGTAAGTCAAAGCCAACGGCTTTTTGTACCAAATCAAATATGGTCGATACATCAAATATATATGTTCCACCTCAGCCCCCATATCTTGAAGCACCTTCACCAATGCATATCGCTGAAGATTACCTCCATAATTGGAATCAAAAGGAAGATTTAACAATGCTATTTTCATATTACCTAATCCAATTAATATCTTTTTTTACAATTCTTGCTGGCACGCCTGCTACTATACTCTTTGCTGGGACATCTTTGGTTACAATAGCTCCGGCTGCAATAATAGCTCCATCACCTATTGTAACACCTTTAAGTATTGTTGCGCCCTGACCAATCCAGACATGATTTCCTATTTTAATATGTTCTGAGATTTTATAACCTTCCTCACAGATGGTGTGTCCGTCAAAAGATCTTATAACTACATCTCGGCCAACTGTTGCACCTTCACCAATTTCAACAATATCTCCTGCTGTAATTTGAACATTTTCGTTGATGAAACCTCCATTTAATATCAGTTTACTACCTTTGGCAACGCGGATATAGCTATTCCCATATACTTGGAACTGCCCATTAATAATCATTTCAGAGCCTTGTTCAAGCCAGATTCGAGTTTCCATCCTGGATTTTTTCACCTGTTTTATTCCTGTGATAAGTGGAGCCCGTAATGTCAGTTTTGCATTTTTGTCTAATTGAACAACAGTACGGCTTATATTATTAAACAAAGTATGCCCACTCTTATTTACTTGTTTAGAAAAAAAATTAATTCTCAAATACGTACACCACATTTGAGTAGAAAATCCAAGTTCTAATCCTTTTTTTATTAAAGCCTTCAATGGTGATAGTTTTTTCCTGATATCTTTTCCTAACGATGGCTTTGGAAAATATTTTTTTCCTATCTTCTCAAAAGGTAGTTTATCGAGATCTTTAAAGAATTCCGCTCTATTTGGCTTGGCTGATGATAAAGATCCTTCCATAGCCGGATTACCTTCTCTGGCATCTGCCATTGTAAACTGCCGCCATTCTATCTTGTCTTTAATAGAGTTGAAAAGATCCATTCCTTTGTCTGAGTTGACCATTACCAATGATGTTCCCTTATCTTGATCCATCGTCGGGTCAACCCTCTCAATGCCCCAGAAGTCTGCAAGTGTTATATCTGCCTTCTGTGGAAATCCCTTGAAATGACACTCATAACACGAGGGACGCGTGAAGTTACCAGCCTGTAGATAACCTATAAAGAACAGATCATGCCAACGGTCTTTGCAATACTCTTTCCCGTTTTCGAAATTAACCCGTAATGAGAAGTTATGCCATCCCCATTTCTTATTCTTGAATTTGATTTCAGTTGCCTTAGCGCCAAACTGACGCTCCAGCATCTCCATATATTTCAAAAACACTTTGGGAGAGTTAACACCACGGCAAATAAAATCGCAGGTAACAAGGTTATCATATTCCTTGCCCAAAAAGTTATACAGAGCATGTATCTGGCAAGGGCATCCACAGAAGAACACAGACATACCCTTGATGAGTAAAGAACGAATCTCTTTATACACACCCTCAGCATTGCTCTGAAGATACTTACTACTTCGAATATCAGGAAGTCGTGCAGGATTATCGTCTACAATCTGAGAAACTGTATGGTCTGGGTTGTATACTGCACCTCCCACATATGCATTCTTCTCGTACATCTTCAAGGCCAGCATAGAATGGATGCCACCGGAAGTAGAATCGAGACGAATAGCCTCATCTTTTGTGTATGCAGCAAATACCGTGGGCTCTGAATATCGCTCCACATGGTTGGACTTGTTTTGGATAGGGCACACCTTATCGCACAAGCCGCAGTCAACGCATTGTTCTTTGTTCACTTGCGGGTACCAGAAGCCCTCGTTATCTGTAACAAACGAAATGGCATGTTTTCCACAAATGTCACCACAGGCATTACAGCCACAGCAGTCAACCTTGTTTGTTATATTGATCATAGAATGGATTGAGTTCTTAAATCTTCAACAAATTGTTTTGTAAACTTCTTCCTACCAGTAGTATTAAAGAAGAAACTATTGATATAAAGAGACGGATCTGTAAAACGTTCGTCAGTAAGATAGTTCATTACAGGAGCGCTCGCCTTATTAGCATCTGCAATATATCCAAGTATATATTTATCAATGAATTCTGGTGTGAACCTAGAATATAAATAATTCGTAACTGGTAGTATTGCAATTACAGGTTTCAGCCCTCTCGACAAACAATAGTCTATCATTTCATTCAGTATTCGGATATTCTGAATAATATCATTTCTGTTATTTGGCTTCAAAGTTGGAGACGGTAGTTGAATGTCAAACTCTTTATTCCAGCTATTTATCCAAAATTCAGCATCCTTTTTCAACGTTTCTTCTGTTTTACACAGATTCTCCTTCAACGAAAGGCGATTATCCTTCTTGACATCTCTAATCAATGAACGTATTACTCCAGGATGAAAAAGAAGCGGGTATTTATAATCACAAATCAGTTCTTTAATGCTATAGTCTACTATATCCTTGGAAGTCAAAAAAGAATAGTACTTAATATGTGAACTACGTTCTTTTTTACGATAAAGGAAGAAACTAAGCAAGCATATTGGAATAATAACTACTGCACCTTGTCTAAGATGGTGGATATTGTGACGTAGTACTGCAAAATCGTATTCAAAGGTTTCAGGTCCTATAGCCCAATTTTCTCCTTTTACATCAAGGTCTGTGTAATCTAATCCATACTTAGGATGGTTACTGCCAACATTTACTATTTCCAAATCATCGCATACTCCCCCTCTCACAGAAAACTTTTGTACATCTAAAAATTGATTTCTGTACGTATTCGTAAGCTTATACAAAGCATTCAACAAGAATGCAAAAAGTATTAGAAGTATAAAAATGATAATTATCATACAATCTATTTTAATGCCCATCCCCCATCTATCGCAATTATTTGTCCAATGATGTTAGATGCCATGTCCGAACTCAAATAAAGAGCCATACTCGCTATTTCTTCTACTGTTGTAAAGCGATGCGTCTTGTGTAACCACACAAATGCATCTTTGCTAATATCTTTTTCTCTCGCCCATTGTGAAATATTAGTTGCGACTACCCCAGGGGCAATACCATTAACAACAACACCGAATTTTACGAATTCCATTGCTGCACCTTGCGTTATCGCTATTGAGCTCCACTTGGAAACAGTGTAAGGCTGAAATTTTGACATCATCCCTTCTACAGAGCAAATATTTACTATCCTTCCTTGTATATTGTTGCTTTTAAAATATGAACCTTCGGATTGACACATAAAGAAGAGCCCTTTTGCATTTATATCACATATTTTATCGTACACCTCTTCTGTAATTGTACTCCATGAAGGTTCTTCCCATATTCCAGCATTATTGATAAATATATCAAACCACCCCATCTTAGCTACAGCTGATATAAATTTTGTATCCAACTCAGCCACATTTGACACATCCCATACTATGGTACTTAAACGGGTGTTGTTCAATTTTTGTTTAGCCTCCTCCAATCTTATTTTATTTCTTCCAGTAATCATTACCTCGGCGCCTTCTTCCAAAAACTCTTTGGCTATCTCAAAACCGATACCACTACTACCTCCAGTAACTAGGATTTTTTTTCTCACAAAACGTTCTGATGGAGAGACCGTACTAAGATTAATCTTAACTACATTTTTGCCCCCCCCCACAGCATTTTAACTAATGATTTTACTTTCTGTATCATAATGCTCATTTATGTATTTTTGATAAAATAAAACTTCTAACTTTTCCCTTGACCATCTCCTTCATATGCTTTGATAAACCAAAGTAATAAATAATAACCGCAGATGTTATCACGCTAATGATGCAAACCACAAGAAATCTAACCCACCCATCTAAGGGAAGATACATATGAGCTAGATACGGGATTGAAACTAAAACAGCTGCTATTGGAAACACAACGCAATAAACCTTTTTATAGAAGCCCCATATAGGAAATCCAATATACTTATTCTCAAAATACAACTCAAAGAATGTTTCGAGCAGCCAAGGTATCACGTTGATGGCAAATACTGTAACCGGATCTAAACCTAGTTTTAACAGAATATAAGTCATTGGAACAGCCATGAGGAGTGCAATGCCAGCTGTAAGGTTAACCGCCTTCATCTTTCCTACTGCATGAACCACCATAACAACAGGTCTTGTCAACGTTTGTATCAAAGATTGTATCAGAATAATCCTTATAAATGGAATTGTATAATATGGATACTCCACTAACCATATATCTAGGACAAACTCTACCTCTACAAAAAGGGGGACTGCAATTATAAGATATAAAAAACCTGCGAACTTCGAGTTATTTATAACCAGACGAATCATCTCTTCTTTCTCTCCAGCGGCATAAAGCTTTACTATTTGCGGATTAACAGCTATCTGAAAGTTATTGATGAACTGGATAATAATATTATTAACTTGGACAGCTATACCCCGTGCAGCATTGACAATTGTATTGTAAAAGATGTTTAATAGTATATTAAGGCCTTGAGTCTGAAGGGGGACTGATACACAACCAAAGATATTCCAAACAGAAAATTCAGCCATTTCCTTAAATATCTTTTTGTCCATTTTAGGATGTAACTTACACTCAGAAAATTTATAACGGCAATATAAATTATACATCAATGCAGATGACGCACCAACCGCACATACAAGACCAGCATAAAGAATCAACTTGTCAAACGATACTATTTGAATCAAATAAAGCACTAGTAGCTTAGCTACCGCATCGTAAATACTCATATATGCATACACATTCATCCGCTCATGAGCAATGATAGCAGACATATATGGAACCTGTATAATACTAATGACCGTTGTTATTATTGAGAACTGATATACCCAAAAGGCTGCCGTTTCTCGTCCTTCAGGAATATTCATCTTCGTATTAAGAAACCAGAGACCTACCGTCTCTGCGACTATCAAGCAAACTAATGCACAAAGAAGATGAAGTACTACGGCTGTTGAAAATACAGAATTCAATTTATCATCATCTTTCTCTCCAAGAGCAAAAGACAGAAATCTTTGTGTTCCAGTAGCAAGAGTTGCATTGATGGAAGCCAAAACAATAACAATCCCCCCCACTACGTTATAAAGCCCATAATCCGACGCGCCCAGCGTTGCAAGAATGACACGGGAAGCATATAATCCGACAGCCATTATTATTAGCATTCGGAAATACATAAATAACGTGTTCTTTGCTATGCGCCTATTGTTCGATATATTCTCACTCATTATAATCCATCTACGGAGCGTTAAACCAACAAAAATGAGAGATAAACAAATAATTATTGTTTTACCATCTTACTATAAATTATTCTGAGAATTCTCTAATTCTTTGTTCTTCACTACGTTTACAAATAAGTATTTGGCCGTTCTTCTCACTAAAGATATAGCCATCAAGCCCTTGCAGGACTACCTTCTTGGCATCCTCTGCATGAACAACACAATTCTTACATTCATAAAGTTTTATGGTGCCTACTGCACCATTGTTATTTTCATCCTTCTGTAACTTTTCGTGTAAAGAAGCCCAATTACCAAGGTCACTCCAGCCAAAGTCTGCAGGGTGTGTATAAACCAAGTTATCCGCACTTGCAGGCTCCATTACAGCAAAGTCGATGGAAATCTTCTCGCACTGAGGAAAGATTTCTTCAACATTACCGGTTGCTGCTATCTTATCCATGTCAGCAGCAATATTAGGCTTATACTTCGAAATACAAATGGTAATGGTATCTATGTTCCATACAAAGATACCAGCATTCCAAAGATAGTTACCAGCTTTCAGGTACTGCTCTGCTGTCTCAAGATTGGGTTTCTCCTTGAACGCATCGACACCACATATTTCTCCATCAACTGCATCCTTAGCTTCAACATAGCCATAGCCTGTTTCTGGACGTGACGGTTTGATACCAATGGTTACAATGGCGTTTTTCTTCTCAGTAAATGCAAGAGCATTACCAATCACTCTGCGGAACTCTTCTGGATTCATCACTACTGCATCAGCAGGTGTTACCACCACATTTGCAGTTGGGTCTTCTTTCTTGATGCTCCAGCATGCCCATGCAATACAGGGGGCTGTATTACGTGCAGCAGGTTCTGCAAGAATGTGTTCTGCGGGTATGTCTGGCAATTGCTGTTTGACAATGTCAACATACTTTGCGTTGGTCACCACCCAAAAGTTTGACATTGGACAAATACCCTTAAATCTATCTACTGTAAGTTGGATAAGAGTTCTTCCACAGCCCAATATATCGATGAACTGCTTTGGGTATTCTGGAGTGCTCAGCGGCCAGAAACGGCTGCCAACCCCACCTGCCATTATGACAATATGATTATCTCTCATGATTCAAATTATTTATATTCATCAGACACTTTTTTAGGCTTTGTGTCCAATAAGGGATCTCGACACCGAAGGATACTTTTACCTTTGTTTTATCCAAAACAGAATAAGCAGGACGCTTCACCGGTGAGGGAAATTCATCTGAATGACATGGTTGAATATCGCAATTGTTGTATCCTGCGTATTCAGCTATCATCTTTGTGAAGTCATACCAGCTACAAACCCCTTCGTTTGAAAAATGATAAATTCCAGTCTTACTATAGGAATCAGCATTTTCTTTTTTATAGTCCTCTAAGATGATTGAAATGGCATTTGCTAAATCAAGAGCATAAGTTGGAGTACCAACTTGGTCAAAGACAACCTTCAATTGTGGTTTTGCTGCTGTCAAGTTCAACATGGTCTTAACGAAGTTTTTTCCAAACTCACTATAAAGCCAAGCTGTACGCAGAATTACATAATTGCAGCACGTTGCCTGAATCTTTTGTTCACCATGCAATTTTGTAAGACCATACACTCCGGTTGGTGTTCCCTTTTGGTCTTCCTTGCAAGGGGTGTTGTAGGGATCGCCACCAAAAACATAATCCGTGGAAACATGAACTAGCAACCCATTAACCTCCTTCATGGCTTTTGCCAGATTCTCAGGTGCTGTTGCATTAAGCGTTTCTACAATGTCGCCAGCAGTTTCAGCAGCATCTACGTTTGTCCAAGCAGCACAGTTGACAATACACTTTACATCATTCTCCTTTACAGTCTTGCGAATAGCCTCAAAGTCGGTTATATCCAACTTCTCATAACCATCACATACATCTGTGAAGAAATATTTGTCGCTACTTTGTTTAGCAACAATTTGCATCTCATTGCCAAGCTGTCCATTGGCTCCAGTAACCAGTATATTCATAATTAATACAGGTTTACGTTAATATCAAACGGGCTATCGAAATCCTTGAGCAAAGCGTGTTTAGTGTCCTTTTCACTCAGTAGTGCATTGTCAGTAGGAATCTTCCAGTCTATTCCAAGACTATCATCTAGAATACTGATACCGCCATCAGCCTGAGGCGCATAGAAGTTATCGCACTTATACTGGAAAACAGCTATTTCACTCAACACTGCAAATCCATGAGCAAAACCACGAGGCACAAAGAATTGTCGGTGGTTGTCTTCAGTCAGTTCTACGGCCACATGCTTTCCATAAGATGGGCTGCCTTTACGGATGTCAACGGCAACATCAAGAACGGCACCTTTCACACAACGAACCAATTTGCTTTGAGTATAAGGAGGGTTCTGAAAGTGAAGCCCACGCATTACACCATAAGATGACATTGATTCATTATCTTGAACAAAGTTGATATTCAAGCCTGTTTTCTCTGCAAACTCCTTGGCGTTGAAACTCTCCAAGAAATAACCTCGAGCATCACCAAACACTTTTGGTTCGATGATGAGTACTCCTTCTATATCTGTTTT
>OCTW011601227.1_pt1 | contig 22372 bp, 18 predicted proteins | sample 1539671 | NCBI WGS metagenome assembly OCTW01 (sample SAMN02144230, study PRJEB22623) | gut metagenome | biome: sheep rumen | host: Ovis aries | place: New Zealand
GCCATAGACAGTGAAGAATCGCAATCCCGTCGACGGAATATTATAAAGCTTCGAATATGCGTGAGCCATCAGCTCGTTGCTCTTCTTTGTGGCAGCATATAGGGAGACGGGATTGTCCACCTTATCGTCCGTGGAATATGGCACTTTTTTATTTGATCCATAGACACTTGAAGACGACGCGTAGACAAGATGCTCCACCTCATTATGACGGCAAGCCTCGAGGATATTGTAAAAACCGATAAGGTTTGATTCAATGTAAGCACCAGGATTGGTGATTGAATATCTCACACCCGCCTGAGCTGCAAGATTCACCACGACAGCGAATTTTTCCTCAGCAAAAAGTTGATCTACGACAGTCTTATCCGCAAGGTTGGCTTTCACAAACCTCCAATCACGACCAAGATTCTCAATCTCCTTAAGTCGCTCATATTTGATATTCACATCATAATAGTCTGTAATCGAATCTAGCCCTACCACACGAATATTCTTAAAGTCACGAAACAGACGTTTCACCAAGTTTGAACCGACGAAGCCTGCCGCACCCGTGACAAGCACCGTCTTTCCTTCAAGAGATACATTGTATTTTACCATAAAAAATCATCCTGAATTATCCTCTTATAGAACAAAAGGACAGGTCACACTTAACTAGTTTATTTATAATGACTCAATTAACTTAATATACGATTTTAAAAATGCTTCCTCAGTATTACGTTTTAGGCATAACTGACGATTAAGGGCTCCCATTTTACGACGATCTTCTGCAGATATAGAGACAACTTTTTGAATTGCCCTTACCATATCATCAACATTCTCTGGATCAAACAAGTATCCATTGACACCCTCCTCCACAATGTATGGATTCTCATATAAATTGCTGCATATAACCGGCAATTCACAAGACATTGCTTCTGCAACAACATTAGGATATCCTTCGTATAAACTAGGAAGACAAAAGACATCAGATTTTCGGTATTCCTCTTCAATTTTTCTATTGGCTTCATGGAGAATAAGATAATCTGCAATATCCAACCGCTGATATTCTTTTTCTACCTCTGCATAATAGCTAGGATTATCATTTTTATCACCATACCAGTCGAAATGTACATTCAAACCCAAATCTTTTACCTTACGTATTGCCTTTAAATAGGCTAACATATTCTTTTGCTCTGTATAACGGGCTACCGTCACTATACGCAAAGTTTCATTTTCCACATATTCCGATGCTGGTGTAAAACGATTTACATCCACAAAGTTAATAATGGGATAAACTTTCTCACTAAGAAAAGGAAAATTTGTACAAATAAATTTTCCCTGACTATTACTATTGGGCACAATAGAATCAGCCAATCTATAGAGATTAAACTGAATTTTGTCTTGTGTTGTGATGCACGTATTATTATTACGTTCTGACACAATCAATTTAGCCTTAAAAAACAATTTTGCAAGACACATAGCCTTGTTGACTGATGGTAAATATGATATAACCACATCTGGATTATACTGACGAACATATTTGGCCATACGCCATACACGAGTCTTCTTATTTACTAAATCTGGCAAAAACTCATAATCAACGTTATTTTGACGAAGAAAAGGTTCATAAAACTGGTCATTTATATAAGTGATCAATCTGCATGGATAGCCAGCATTAGTTAGCATCAAAGCCAATCCGCATATTTGACGTTCTGCCCCACCTGGACCCAAATGCTCAGTGATTAACAATATTCTTTTCATAATGTTATTTTATTTCAAACACAAATATAGAATTACATTTACTTCCTTCCTTTACGCATATTTATAATCTGCACATCATCTTCCCTGAAAAAAAATATTGCGGCAATTATTGTATATGCGAGAACCTCTAAGTAATAGTTTTCATAGTAATAACAAATGCATCCTACAGTAGGAATACAAAGAAGAAAAAACACTACCATAAGTTTTTCAAAAGGCAAACAGTTTATATCTGTTTTTTTTGAAGTTTGCAAATTCTTTTTCTCCTTAAATAGAAAATAAAATAATGTCAAATATACACAGGTAATCATAAATGGTCCGATTTTTCCAGCAGACAGCATAAATGAACCTAAATGAGTATAGAACACGCCTAAATCCATATTACTTTTTAATCCCATTTCTACTTGATATCTTACCGTACCTTCAAAATCATGAAGAACAAATTTATGAAATGCGGTAAAAAGGGACTTCGTTGTTACTCCATCTGGAGCAGGATAATAATCCCATACTTCACAAAAATGATAATACGGTTGTCCTAAATAATTTACAATTCCACCTCCTGAACCTCCGTCTCTTTCTTCAAAGCGATCTTTTGTCACAGAGAAAGCATAAGAAGCAGCACCAAGAATCAACAAAGTACTAAATCCTATTGCAGTACTTTTTATCTTAGCAGACATTTGATTCCAAAACATTGAAACAGCTAAACCTAAAATAAGAACCCAAAAAAAGGTAGCAGATCTGTCAACTTGCAACATTCCAACAATTATGACAGTAGTTGATCCAATGAGGGCCATTGCATTAATCCACCATTTTTCTTTCAAAAACGTGATACTGTACAAAAATACAAATATCATAACCACACTAGAATTAACAATGACTCGTACGGGATATAGAACTAACTCTATTACTGCCGGATATGTTTTCAGCTGATAACCATCTCCTTCATATACATAATTTTTAAGTTCCGCAAAATCGCCATAAGAAAGTATAAATTTCAAGTCCCCATAATATGCAAGAGAGTAACTTACAAAAGAGAAAAAATAAATATAGATAAGCCATCTTATTATTTTTTTACTACGATATGCTATGGCATCGTACGAATTAAAGTCTACTAAAACTGCAGGCATAATAAATAATGTCAGCAGCAGACAATATAATATTGTTGGTAGCAAAGATGCAAAAGAGACAAGATTTGGACTTAATCCCATCACATCTATACCAACAGCAAACACGGATGTTGCCGTATATAAAAAAGATATATATGTGCTTGGGGCTATACCACGTATTTTAAATAGGTATAGCGTCAATATTCCGAAATATATTGCTGGTATATAATTCATAGATTTTCTTCAATATATCTAAGAAGATTTTCAGGTGTAATCTGATCTTTAAATGGATTTGGTTTACAAACATAATCCTTGATACGTTGAGTATCTATTTCTTTATTTTCAGAAATTATTGAGACATAATCTGGATCATAGAATCTCGATTCTCGAATAAATGCATTATTGGTCAGCAACATTTTTCCATATGTAATTGCTTCCCAAACACGCAAAGTTTCCCCTCTTGCACCTTGTTGTATAATTTCCAATACACATTTTGAATGCTGTACGAATTGAATGCACTTTTCGTAAGAAAGCCATACATCTTTATCTACATAATGAATTCCTCGTCGCTCTTGATTATATGGTGGTTTAGCATCCATCACATAAAAATAACAATTAAGACCCGCACCTTCCAAAATATCATAAGTTTCAAGGATATTTTTCATACGATTTTTAGCAGCTCCGACAAAAAAAACATCAGTTTCCGGTGTATTGTTAGGTTTTGATATTTTAGTTTCTGCATATACAGTTGGGTGATAATACATATTATATTTTTTAGCGTCATCTCTATCATAAGATATCAACATATCAAACAAACCTCTGATAGCATCTGGAGACGCATCCTCTTTCCATGTGGCTACTATATCCCAATAGTTGACAACCAACTTACATCTTGGATATTTTTTTCTCAACCATACTACATATTCACGCATATAATCATACTCCATCAATCTTGCGTTGAATATGAACACAATAGGTTTTCTTTGATCCGCAAAATTATTTTTAAAGTATGTATTATACCACAATGACTTGAACGGTAAACTAAAGTATTTATTTGTAGTTTTAGAATGCTGAAGCTTGAACAATATCCTCAAAAATCTATTTTTAGGTACAAATCCTAAAATAGACCTTACATTTTCACGTTTGCCTATTTCTTCAAAAATTATTTTGTTAAACTCAAAAAAATCTTCCAGAAAGAAAACAAAATTATATTTACCCACGTTTTATGATTTTTTTAGTTAACGATTTTATATAATCTCTCTCCGATTGTACCAATAGTATATAGTAGCATGTAAATAAAAAAGTTAACACTATAACAGGCACTGAGATCAATAACAATTTGAATCCTTCAAAATTTACATAGATTACATATGCAATAGGTGTTATTATTATCAAATTCAACAAGATAGGAATTACTGTTTTTTGTAAATATGTATTCACATAAAAACCAATAAGTGTTTTTAATAAACGTAATCCTATAATACCATTTAAAAATCCTCTTGTAATTATTCTAGACACCAAAATCAAATATGGCTCCATTCCTATCTCAAATAAAAAAAATGAAATAATTAGGTCAAGCAAAAAACTTATACTGATAAGAATCTGATATTTAGCAATTTTCCCTGTTGCCGTAATTGCACAATTGAACGGTCCCGTGACAGCATCTACTATAGAACAAACTATCAAAAATTGGCAAAAATATCCAGCATTTTCTGGAACATTTTTAAGCCAAAGTTCTAAAATCAGATCTATGTTGATTATCAATAAACTTGCAGGCAAAAACATCAATGCAAAAGAAAACTTAGAGGTGCTGTTAATTAAACTATGCATACGATTAATTTCTCCTTGTGCATACGATTTTACAATCTGAGGCTGAAATGAAGTTTGGAAACTTCCTACAAATGTTACTAAAGCTGTCCATACCTGGTTGGCTATACCCATTGCCGCATTAGCAATTACTCCACAAAAAACATTCAACATGAAGAGGAATCCATTCTGTGTTGCTACATTACTGAACCCACCAAGCAACGTCCATCCAGAAAACATAAACATTTCCCTGAAAACTGACTTATCTAAAAATTTCTTATAGGTACAAGTTTCAAAAGTACGAGTGCAAAACACCTTATATATTAACAATAAGAAAAAACTCTCTAATGCAAGTAAAAAGGCATATGTTACAAGTTTGTCTACTCCTGAAACACCTATCATATATGCGATAACAAGTTTAAGAATCGCATCTATAATACTTGCATATGCAAAAAAATCTAATCTTTCATAAGCAACAACACTTGCCGAATATGGCACACGAATGAAATGAAAACAAAAAGTAAGAATAGAAAACTGATAAGCGTAATTTGCCGCTTCTAATCTTTCATCAGGAATATTAAGACGGTTGTTCAAAAACCATGTTCCAACAATCTCAAAAAGTACAATAGCCACCGCAACTAATAAGAACTGAATAGAGACAGACGTATTAAACACTCTGATCATTTTAGCATTGTCTCCTTCTCCAAGAGCAACCGTTAAAAATCGTTGCGATGCTGATGTAAGTGCATTATTTAAGAAAGAAAACAATACGACAATACTGCCTACAACATTGTAGACACCATAATCGTCTACTCCTAATTTGTCGAGCAATACACGAGACACATAAAGCGAAACTACCATCACAATGATAGTACGTGCGTATAATGCTAACGTATTTTTTGCAATTCTTTTATTTTCAGATGTGTATTTACTCATCTTCTAACCTTAAAATGCTCATTTTAAATTTTCATATGATAAAAACAATAATAACGTTTTACGACACCTTCACTTATAACTAAATATCGTCCTTATCTTATGTCAAATCATTTCATAAATCTATGAAATAAACGAAGCCAATGCACTCAACTCAACTGCAAAATTACAAAAAAATATATTGTTCAACATATTCATGTTCTTTTTTTACATAGAAATGAAAATTTCTAAATATCATACATACTTGCAAAAAATGCCGTGTATGTAAATTCACGGCATTTTTAAGTAATAAAGAATATTATTTGTCAAGTCTTCCGAACACACTCTGAAGTACATCAGAAACACGAGCACTAGCATTGTGGCGGATATCGTATTCCTTCTCTGAAACCTTGGTGAACAAGCCATTCAATGCTTCACCTGTGATGTAACCAGACAAATCCGGATTTACTTGGTTGATTGTTCTCAATTTTTCAAAAATCTCATCAGGCACAACTCCAAGTTTGCGTACCATTTCAAGAGCCATCTTTGCTGTGTTGTTATCAAGCAACTCTACCAGCTTGTTGTTGTATGTAGCATACGTGTTCCAAGCTGCAGTTGGAGTTACATTCGCCACCTTAATAGTATTCAAAGAGTCTGTGATAGACGGCACAAATGCCTCCGTCAGCTGATTGAACGTGTTTTTATGAAGATACTGAGTCGCTGCATTATCAGCTCCAAACAACAACTGTTCCGCATCAGCAAACGAAATGTTTGTGATTGCATTCGTAAAAATGTCAATAGACTTTGGAGCCGCGTTTTCTGCTGCACGGTTGAACAGTTTGATTATTGTGTCAGAATCAGGAATAGACAAACCTGATGCATTTAGCATTGAATTAAACGTTGGATTGCTAGAAACTTGCTGCACAGCGTTAAATGTCGTGATTGCTTCTTTCGGTAAACCTATACGTACAGCAGCGTCTGCAAGATAACCATCTTCTGCACCAAGATTTTTTGCTGCAGTCTCAATTCCAACCTTAAGGGCCGCCTTCAAACCTGTACCGACATCAAAACCTCCATTTCCATTTGCTCCTCCAGCCATTGATTTGATTATCTCTTCTGCCTTTCCACTTTTTACCGCATCCACAGCCACTTTGCCAACTGTAGACAAAATATCACCAAATAATCCCATAGTTTCATTTAGATTAAAGTTTGTAATTTCAAATTCAAAAATAATGTATTTTAACGAAATCCATTCATTAGACTAAAATATTATGTCTTTTTTTAGTTACTCGGATCTTGTATTCATCTTCCACGGTTCCACATGTATACTGATAATTGTCTGATAACCGAACCTTTCTTTCAACTCTTTCTCGATTTGATCTACTTTTTCATGAGATTCATATAGAGAAATGTTTCCATCCATTCTCACATGCATTGTTATGGCATAGTTTACTCCAATCTGACGAGTACGTAGATTGTGCATTTCTGTAACACCAGGATAAGAACAGACAATCTTCTCAATCTCTTTTTCAACTTCTATTGGCAAACTACTCTCGAGTAGCTGGTTCACGCTGCTTCTTATAAGTTGAATAGCCACCTTGAATATAAAAAAACTAACTATTACTGCTGCCAATGGATCAAGAATCGCCCATTGTGAACCAAGTAAACAAGCTGCACCGATACCTATTGCAGTACCAATAGATGAAAGAGCATCACTACGGTGATGCCAGGCATTCGCCACCAGAGCCTCACTATTAAGATTCTTACTCTTTATTATGGTATACTGATAGATTCCCTCTTTCATAAGAATACTAGCTATTGCTGCCCCAAACGCAAACCATCCCGGCGACACAAGTTTCTCTCCATTAATCAAAAAATAATATATTTTTACTGAGCCACTCCATAAGATGCCTCCACCCACAAGAATCAAAAGCAAACCAATAATCGTGGTTGCTAGCGTTTCGTATTTGCCATGTCCAAATGCATGATCTTCATCAGAAGGTTTACTGCTAATCCTTAACATCACAATAACTACAAAATCTGTTAGAAAATCACTGAGCGAATGGACTCCATCTGCTATCATTGCCGCTGAATTACCCAATATCCCCGCAGTAAACTTTAATACTATAAGGATAGCATTTATCACTGTTCCTATTAAAGTTACTCTTACAATCTCCTTTTGTCGAAATTCTATCTGATTTTCCGCCATTTCATCGTCTATTTAATCTATTCTTAGTAGATGATTCTTTATGTCCCGTGCGACGAGTATTGTCATTCCCAATCGACTCTTCATCATCATCTTTATCTTCTCCATCTATATCTTCTTCAGATTCATTTCGAGTCTTATTGTCAGTATCTTTATATGATTTACGATTTCCCAATTCCTTCTCTAGCTTATATAATTCTTCCTCCTCATAATCTTCAAATTCATCATCAAGATTTTTCTTTGTTTTTGACTTTTTCTTAACAGGTTTCTGGCGATGCAACTTTTGATCCTTCACTTTCTCAATTCCTTGTTCAGCACGAATTCTATCAAAATCCCTCAATTGATCGTTTTTTTCTTTCTTCACATCCTTATTTCGCTTGACAGCATCAAGATACTCTTCAAGCTTACGTTTCTCTAACTCGTCATCATAACGAGCATAGTCTGCATCCGCAGTAAAGGATGTTCGGTAACGATATGATTCAACACTAAAGTACTTGAATCCTGTGATGAACATGATTCCTATAACACATAGAATATAAAGCTGCTTGTGTAAACGAGCCTTCAAATCTGCATAATATTGCACAAATAACATTATCAATCCAATACAGAATAAAGAAGATGCTCTATCCTGTAATACCCTAATCTCACAAAGAGAAAAGACAAGGATAAAATAAATAACAAAAACATTCTTTGTGACATTATCTATGTTTTTACTGACCTTGAAATAATTAGGTGCGAAAAAGAACATTATGTATGCAAAACAAACAATTATCTTTCTCATACCTATATTATAATAAGAATCTGCATAAACTATATTAATATAGTATTTCTGTATTTTCGACGCTATATGTTGACCTCCATAAGTGTATAGTCCAGTCAATACGATATTGATAAATTTAATTCTAAATATGAAAATCAACATGACCACCGTAAATATCCACAACAACTGATTCTTTGTCAACGTGATTCTCAAAAGTGGATATGCCATTATATAAAATAGAGATGTCGTATGAAATGTCATTCCCAAAAGATTTAGCAAGACATAAGAGAATACCTGCTTGTTCCTAACATATTTCAATGACATCATAAACAACAATACAGAATTTGCATTACGCAATTGCTCCGCATGGAATACCCATCCCCACCATATGAAATAAATAAGCAATGCCAAAACGCAATAATTGGTTTCGCGCCTGAAAAAATAGAATAGTATGATTGAATCTATCAAGACATATACAAACTGAAACTGCCAATAGCTCATCCCAAGCGTTTTTGCAAGAACTTCAAACAGATTAAATCCTATTTCAAAATCTGTATACCAATCCTTGGAATAACGTCCTAAAACGAATTCTCCCAACGTCGGGGCTTCTTGATAATTCTCATAATACATCATTACATCCATTCCTGTCCATCCTTTCAATCCTACAAATAGGGTGAACAAAAATAGCGAAAATATAAAAACATATTTAGTTCTGTGATTATGGTTTTGTAGATTAAACTCTACAAATACCAACATCACAAGTATGGCCATAAAGCAGAAATATGGTACTGATATACTTAAGTCCATTCTATGGCTCTAATTTTTTATCTTTTTACTATTGCAACAGCACAAGGTCTTACATTGCTGTAATTGTTTAATTGCTCTCCAAGAGGATATTCGGAACCATTTATCCACAACTTTGGAATATTTGATCCTACTGCAGACCTTTCGTACCCACAACACACAACTATTCCGTTCAAAACGTCTATATCATCTACCTTCGCCTGTGTTGTTCCTGATGACAAATCGTACTCCTGACAATTATTTATTCTGTTTTCCTTACTGCTTTTCTGAGTAGCGCTCCAATACATAGCATGATAACCATCATTTCCTCCAATATAGAACGTTCCATTCTCATATTTTATACAAGTAAGAGAAGATGCAGGACCTTCTCGTTTCAAATTGTTGTTGGAACGATTGATCCAAACCTTAGGCAAATATCCTACTCCTGAATTTCTCTCCTGTCCAACACACCACCAATTATCTCCATCAGAAGCTATATCATTAGCCAAAGCAGGATAATCTCCATTTTTATTTTTGTCATCATTATCTTGTGACAATTTATTATATGCCTGTCCGTCTATCCAAATACGAGCCTCCTCAACTTCATTTTCTTCATTATTGCCATATCCTGCAATATAACATCTGCCATTATAAAAACTCAATTTTTGAGCTCTCGTACCATTTTTCAAAACCTTAGGATTAGTACCTATCCACATCTTTGCAGATTCATCATATCCCTCTTTTTGAAATCCACAAGTGTAGACTATTCCTTTAGGATCAACTCCTATTCCCATTGCAACTCGTCCTTCTGGCAACTCGACTTCCTTGTCATTCTCCCAATATACAGCCGCATTTCCAAAACATCCTGCCGCATAGACATTTTTGTCTTCCGTCACACAAATATCAAAAACCTCAACACCTTCATCTCGTCCCGGAGACAATTTATGTATAGACGGAGATTCTGCACTATATTTTGCATTAGACCATATTCCAGAACATGTAATGTTCTTCGACGATGCAGAAGGTATACTGTCATAAACAAATGCCATATATATAGCATATTTCTCATTGCTGAACGAATCCGAAGATGAATTTTGTTCTTCTTTTTCTTTATCACACGCAGTTAGTGAAATACTGCATAATGCAATATATAAAAATACAGATCTCCAGTGCATATATCAGAATTCTATTGTTTAATTAAACAATGGCACAATGTATGTGTCTTGTATGATGAACATCAAAGCTCCTGCCAAATATCCAAGCAATGCTATCAATGAGACCTCCTTCAAATACCATCCGAAACTTACCTTCTCAAGTCCCATAACAACTACTCCGGCTGCTGAGCCTACAATCAAGATACTTCCACCTACTCCAGCACAATATGCAAGGAACAACCAGAATGCACCGTCGACTGCAAAATAAGCTGTTGTAGGATCTACTTCATACATCTTCATGGCACCAGCCACTAGAGGCACATTGTCGACAATCGAAGAAAGGACACCAATAATAATATTGATTGCATAAATGTTTCCGACACTTTCGTCTAGCCATACACTCAACTCACGTAGAATTCCCGCAAATGACAACGCATTCACCGCCATCAAAATACCTAAGAAGAACAGGATTGTTGTCATATCTATTCTCTTGACAACCTTCTGGATACGAGCCTTCTTCTCTTCTTTTATGGAATCCCCCTTCTCATGATACATAAGTTCCGTGTATACCCACAAAACTCCAAGTCCAAGAGAGACTCCCAAATAAGGAGGAAGATGTGTGATTGCCTTAAAGATAGGGACAAACACCAAAGCTCCAATACCCAAATAGAAAATGATATTACGTTCCCTATTTGTCACCATTTCTGCAACAGATAGTTCATGTGACTCTGCATCAACAACATCCGTTGATTCTTCCAAAGATCCATGTAGTTTTCTCGACATTATAATCATAGGCAATGCTGCTGCAACAATAGATGGCAGAATTAGTTCAGGAATCAAATGGGATGTCGTAACATTACCCTTCACCCAAAGCATGATTGTAGTGACATCTCCGATTGGAGAGAAAGCTCCTCCAGCATTAGCGGCCAAAATAACTACCGCCGCAAAATACCAGCGTTCTTTCTGATCCTGCACCAATTTTCTTAGCAGCATCACAATAACGATTGTAGTAGTAAGATTATCAAGCACCGCTGACATTACAAAAGTGATGCCTGTAAGGATAAAAAGAAGGGTTTTCTTATTTTTTGTCGTGATTCGTCTTGTGATTATATTGAATCCACCGTGTACATCTATCAATTCCACGATTGTCATCGCTCCCATTAGGAAGAACAGAATTTCCGCAACCTCACCAACACCTTCGATAAGCTCAACCTTTGTCACATAATCTGTTGTCTTTTGAACACCAACCGGTGTGTTAAGCGCTGGTGCATAAAAAATGTAGATTGTCCAAAGCAATGAACACAAAATCAAAGCACTAGCCGCTTTGTTGACGTGAATCTGATGTTCTGTCGCTATAGCCACATAGCCAAGGACAAACAGACAAATCATTAATAAGACCATAAGACCTCCTTGAAATTTTTATTGTTTTTTTCTGTTATTTTCAAATCTCTTTTGCAAACATACAATTTTTTATTCATAAAGTTATAATTTCCTAAAATAAATTATATCTTTGAGAATTGAATGGTCAAGTGATTTATGTAAGTTTTTTGTATGAAAAGAAAAACGGCAGGGATTTTATTAGGACTTTGCGTGGCAGCAGGAGCTAACGCACAATACGCACACAACCAAATTGAACTTCAAGTCAATGGAGGTGTGCATGGATTGATGTATGATGCATATTCAGTTGCATTAAAAAACCAAGCTAATCTTGGCGGTGGAACTTCTTTTAACTATCGTCATTTCTTCAACGACTATATTGGTTTTGGTACAGGCTTTGGAGTCGCTTTCTTCAACAGCTACGGAAAAATCAGTTCATACGACGAAAAGAATACAGATGCGAATGGAGACATTCTTGCCACTCATTTCCAAAGTTGGGAAGAGAAACAAAAATATGCTCAACTTGAAATTCCTATCGGTTTTTACTATCGTAACAATATCACATACAGTGTAGATTTCTTGACTGGGTTCGGTGTGAAAGTCGGATTCCCTGTCCGTCATACCTATGAAGTCACAGAAGGAAGTTTATCCCGTTCCTTGTACTTACAGGAATCTAACACAACAAAAGATCTTGAAACTGACTATTCTCTACTCGATTTCGAGGGTGATATCACAACCAAAAAGACAACCTGCTCTTTCTTCCTTGATTTTGGTTTGACAAAATGGTTCTCATCAAAACTTGGATTGTACGCTGGTTTGTATGTAAATTATGGATTCACTGATATCGTTGATGCCAAATCAGACAAAAAATTGTTCTCTCCAGAAGGTGTTTATACGACCATGCTGGAAAGCGATCAGATCACCAAGGTCGGAACAATTGCTGCAGGATTCAAAATGGCAGTCACTCTTCCTACAGACAAGGTAAAGAAAAAACATGAGATGCCAGAGAATAAGGAAATTCCTTCCGAAGAGCCAATGATTGCTCCAGAGGTGAAAGAGGCTTTGCTCGCTCGAGACAGCATACATCACCTGCCTGATTCTTTGATCTACATACGATACTCTCGTGAAGAGGTGGCAAAAGTGAAGAAATTGATTTCCCAACTTGGCGAAATTGAAAATGTCACTGAAGAAAAGAAGGTTAAGTATAGAAACACTATAACCGCCTACGACACTCTGACATCATTTGAAAAACTTGACATCACTTGGAACGAGCGTCGTCATCTTAAATTTGCTGAATATGCGCTTAACGCTGAAGATGCCATCAAAATGTTAAGTGAAGAGATGAACACAATGTTCACATTCCCATTCAATGAAAGCGGATTCACGTCTACAGAAGATATGGAAGTGGCATTTGAAGACATGAAAGTGCTTCTTCGTCTACAGCCTAGCAAGGGTCTTTTGATTAAGGGTCATGCTGATAAGATGGAAATGGATTACAATAATGCTATCGGAATCGAGCGCGCGTTCTTCATCCGTGACATACTTAAAGACAAGGGTACAGCGGCTGACCAGCTTGATGTCAAGGATATGAAGGATAAAGAGCCTGTTGACGTGAGCGGCACCGACGAAGGCAAAGCTAAAAACAGACGCGTGACATTCTCAATTTACGAACAATAAGTGCAATTTATACTCTGTGTCAGGAGTCAACTCTCGACACAGAGTTTTGGCTATTGAAAATGAGGATATTATAAAGGATGTAACGTCCAGACCTCCTTCTTTTCTGCAAATTGGAAAGAATGAGCAAAACGGCAACCTTTTTTTCAGTTTAGCTGATTAAATTCAATGATATAACAATTTAGATAAAAACAAAGACAGTTTCAAAAGACGTTATAATGAAAGAGAAATTGCAGGATATAAAAAATAAACTGGCGTATTATTTGATGCGTGGAGCAATTGCGTCGCTCAGTTTGCTTCCATTCTGCGTGTTGTATTTTATTTCTGACATGCTTTACTATGTTGTCAGATATATCGTGAGATACCGTAGAAAAGTGGTCAAAGAGAATCTTGCAAACTCATTTCCTGAAAAGAGTGAAGACGAAAGGAGAACCATTGAAAAGCAATTCTACCACCATTTCTGCGATATGATTGTGGAATGGATCAAAACCTACAGAATGAGCTACGACGACATCCTTAGACACGTGGAATTTGAGAACCGTGACGCAATGGCAAACCTTATTAAAGAGGGTAGGAACATGATGTTCGCCTCTTCCCACAAAGGCAATTGGGAATGGATGCCCGCTCTTTATTGGCAACTTGACTGCCCTAATCTTGTCGGTGTAGAGGTCAACCGTCCGGCTAAAAACCCATATATAAACGCATTTTTAAAGAGCATCCGCAACCGTTTGGGTATGGAATTGGTAGACAAAAACGACATCATCCGTCCTCTTCTCAAATATAGGAAAGGAGAAAAAACATTTGGTCTTGGACTACTTGCCGACCAAACTCCAAGTATAAAAAACATCGATTACTGGACAGAATTTCTTCATCAAGACACTCCTTTTCTATCCGGCCCTGAAAGAATGGCAAGGATGTTCAAATCAGCCTACGTGTATGCCGACGTGGTACGCATTAAGCGCGGATACTATAAATATCGTTTGACGGTACTTTCCGTCAACGTGGCAGAAGAGGAAGAATATGCGGCGACAGAGAAATATGCCCGTCTACTTGAAAAAAGCATCCAGGAATATCCATCCGACTGGCTTTGGACACATCGCAGATGGAAACATAAAAGAGAAAATAATAAATAAAACAGTATAATACATATTTAAAATAGTAACAGACAAACTATCCAGATTATGGCGATTGAGATTAACAAAGAGATGCAATTGGCTAAAAAGCTGATTGAGACAACTAACGAGAATGTGTTCCTGACAGGTAATGCAGGTACTGGCAAAACGACCTTTCTGAATCTGTTAAGGACACAGACCGCCAAACGAATGGTAGTGCTTGCCCCTACTGGTGTGGCTGCTATCAATGCCAAAGGTCAGACCATCCACTCGTTTTTCCAGCTCCCTTTCACTCCTTTTCTTCCGGAATACAAGAAAGAGAAAGGACAAATAAAAAAGGATAAAATCAACATTTTTCGAACCATCGATTTGCTGGTGATCGACGAGATCAGTATGGTTCGTGCCGACCTGTTGGATGCTATCGACGACAGGCTCAGAGAGTACCGCAAGCAAAAATATTCTCCATTTGGTGGCGTTCAGTGCCTTTTCATCGGAGATTTGCAACAGCTTCCCCCTGTTGTAAGGGACGAAGACTGGGCTTTGATGCAGAAGCACTACTCCACGCCTTTCTTTTTCAGCAGCAAAGCATTGCAAGAGTCTTCCTATGTCACTATCGAACTGAAAAAGATCTACCGTCAGGCAGATGAAAAGTTTATCAGCATACTCAACGAAGTTCGCAACAACCATCTCTCAATGGAGTCGCTCAACGAGCTAAACAAACATTATCTGCCAGAATATGAGCCTAAGGAGGGCGAAATATTCCTGACCACCCACAATAAAATAGCAGACGCATTCAACGAGAAAAAATTAAATGAACTGGAAGAAGAGTCCAATATCTACAATGCCATAATCAAAGACAGGTTCCCGGAATCAATGTATCCCGTAGATGAATCTCTTGAGCTCAAAATTGGTGCTCAGGTGATGTTCACCCGCAACAACAGAGAAGCAAACTATTATAATGGCAAAATTGGCACAATCATTGATCTTTCTGAACATAAAATCACTATAAAATGCAAAGAAGACGCTTTTCCGATTGTGGCAGAGCGAGAAACGTGGGAAAACACTGAAATAAAAATAGACAAAGAGTCGAAAGATCAGTATGAAGAAGTGGTAGGCTCGTTTTCCCAATTTCCACTCCGTCTTGCTTGGGCAATCACAATCCATAAAAGCCAAGGTCTGACTTTCGACAGAGCCATCATCGACGCCATTGCCTCATTCTCTCACGGACAAGTGTATGTGGCATTGAGCAGATGCAAAAGTCTCGATGGAATGGTGCTAAAATCACCTATCAAACTTGAATCCATCATCACCGACTTAAACGTCACGCGTTATATGCAGTATGAAGGAGAACGAGCTGCTAATATCGAAGAAGCACTGCCTCAACTACAGAAGCGATACATGATAGTGCTTCTCAACGAAATGTTCGATTTTACAGACATTCACCAGATCTTCGGACGTGTGTTCAACATGGCTCAGACAGGCAACCAATTGAATACCCAAATGCCTAAATTGTGTGAACTTATAAGCGCCGAATACTACTCTATGACCACTGACATTGTGGATGTGGCAAACAAATTCAGAAACCAATATACTGCCTTGGTAGACGCTGCAAGCAACATATACACAGATGAACATCTCCAACAGCGTATTAAAGCCGCCGTAGGCTATTTTCTCGGCAAACTGGCAGACATCGACATTGACATCTATAATGAAGACATCGAGCTTGACAATCGATCGGTGGAAGACGCTTATAATGCCCAAACAGCTGAATTCGTCAAACTTGTACGAATAAAAACCGCTTTACTGTCAGCTTTCAAGGAACAACCGTTCACCACAACTTCATTTCTTGAAGCACGCGCTAAAGCCACTCTGGATATTGAGATGGGCAAACTTGAACGTACTAAGGCAGATATGACTGTAGCTGGCGTCGATCCTGTACTTCAGCACCGTCTGACTATATGGAGATCCGACAAAGCCGACGGTGGTCCTCTTGCCTACGTGATGAACATGAAGACCTTGCAGGAAATCGCTGCACGTCTGCCTAAAAGCACGGACGATATGAAGTCAATTCCTGGACTCGGAACCAAGAGAATAACCAAATATGGCAATGAAATAGTCAAAATCGTACGACAATTCATCGCAGATAAAAGAGACGACAAACTGACAGATGAAGAAAAAGAGTTGATGACAAAAGCTTCGTCGAAAAAAACAAAATCTTCTAAATCATCTAAGTCGTCGGAACCAGACACATATCAAAAAACTTTGATCCTTTTCAAAGAAGGGAAATCCATTCAGGAGATTGTCGACGAGAGGGCTCTTTCTCTCGGCACTATCGAAAACCATCTTACAAAACTGGTTTACAACTGTGAACTGAAGGCAGAAGATGTAATAGATGAATCCCAACTCAATATGATTGACAAAGTGTTGTCGAAAAAAACAGACATATCGATCCACGATTTACGTAAGGAGATTAAAGAAAGAGTGTCAATGCCTATCGTCGACATCTACTATTTCTGGAAAAGCAAAGAAAAAAATAATGCCGTGGCAAACAGATTGTCAACCAATGAGCGTCGTAACTCAGCCAAAACTCTCTTCGCGGACAATATGCCACTCACAGATATAGCGGTGAGACTGAAAGAACCACCGACAGTGATCGCTGACGACATTGCCAGTTTTGTGGGAAAAGGCATGATCAAAGAAGAGAATGTGTTGAAAGAGAGTGAATACAAAAAATTGAAAAAGATTTTCGAATCGTTTCCTGAAGACGCCTCTTTCACTCAAAAAGAAGAGGCTATCCCGCTATCATACTCTCGAGAAAAGGTGAAAATAGCGAGAAGGAAATATCAGGATGAAAACATGTAGAGACTGACGTGCATCTTTTAACCGCACGTCTCCTTTTTCAGCATTTTGAATCCATCATTTTTCTAAGCATCTCCATAGTCTCATCCGTATTAGCGATGACGACGCTATCCCATCCATATCGGATAGCCATATCCACATTGTCGTGGCTATCGTCAAAAAAGATGATATCACTGCCACTGAATTCGAATTTTTCGTGGATGCTCTGCCCCACCGTCTCAAAAATTTTTGGTTCTGGCTTTTTAAGATGAAGCTCATGAGATAAATAAAGGGCATCAAAATAATCATGGATATCACGTCCCTCCACCTGACGGAAATGATTCTGCATCACATTGTCGATATGCGGTTGGTTGACGTTGCTGAGCATACACACCGTCTTGCCAAACTCATGGCGAAGCCGGTAAATCATATTAAGCAAGTCGACGGGAGTCTCGCCAATCATCGAATTCCACGCATTCAAAATATCCTTTTCAGTGATCTTTTTACTTGAAATTTGAGCCAATTCATCGCAGAATTTCTCCACAGAAATCAATCCATATTCCAAAGCTCCGAAAGAACCATTTTGGGAACTATTGCCAATCATAGCCGCCGCATCCTCTATTCCAAGCAAGCGGAAATTCTCCACACACTCCTTGCGATAAAGGCTCACAAGCACCATGCCAAGGTCGAAAACAAAGACCTTATGATCTAATATGTTCATACACAAATGTTGTTTCTTGAGATGTGACACCATCACGTCTTTACAATTTCTCCGCAAATTTATAATTACCGCCACATTTTCGCAAATCGACAATTTTGATTACTTTTGCGAAAACTTTTGTAAAAAACTAAAAAGATTATATAAAATGGCACTTCAATGCGGTATTGTCGGCTTGCCAAATGTAGGCAAATCGACTCTTTTCAACTGCTTGTCGAACGCAAAGGCACAGGCAGCAAACTTTCCATTCTGTACTATCGAACCTAACGTCGGAGTCATTACTGTACCAGATGATCGTTTGGTGACTTTGGAAAACCTTGTTCACCCGCAGCGTGTTGTCCCTACAACAGTTGAAATCGTAGACATCGCCGGATTGGTGAAGGGAGCAAGTAAAGGCGAAGGACTTGGAAACAAGTTTTTGGCAAATATCCGTGAGACAGACGCTATCCTACACGTTCTTCGCTGCTTCGACAACGACAATGTCACTCACGTAGACGGAAGTGTAGATCCAGTGCGCGACAAGGAGATCATCGACACTGAGCTTCAGCTTAAGGATCTTGAGACTGTAGAGAGCCGATTGACAAAGCTTAAAAAGCAGGCGCAGACAGGAGGAGACAAAGTAGCGAAAGCAACATGTGAAGTGCTTGAAAAATATAGAGCCACATTGCTTGAGGGAAGATCAGCAAGAGCAACAGAGCTTACAAAAGAGGAGAAAGAGTTGGTAAAAGACTTGTATCTTCTAACAACAAAGCCAGTCTTGTATGTTTGCAACGTAGACGAAGAAAGCGCTGTAAACGGAAACAAGTATACTGAGGCTGTGAAAGAGGCTATCAAAGACGAAAATGCAGAGATGCTTATCGTTGCCGCAGCGACAGAGGCAGACATCAACGAACTTGAGACATTTGAGGAGCGTCAGGAGTTTCTTGAAGCAGCAGGTTTGAAAGAATCTGGTGTTGTTCGTTTGATTAAGTCGGCCTACAAACTTTTGGATCTTCAGACATACTTCACAGCAGGAGTACAGGAGGTAAGAGCATGGACATTCATCCGTGGATCAAAGGCTCCACAATGTGCAGGAATCATCCACTCAGATTTTGAGAAAGGATTTATCCGTGCTGAGGTCATCAAGTACGACGATTTCGTAGCTCTTGGAAGCGAGGCTGCATGTCGTGAGGCTGGCAAGATTGCAATCGAAGGAAAAGAATATGTCTGCCAAGATGGTGATTTGATGCACTTTAGATTCAATGTGTAAATAAAATACAAGTCGCCAGCATAAAAAATCAAGGAAAATTTTGGTTTTGAAACAAAAGTTTCCTACTTTTGCACTCGATTTCAAAAACTGACTTTTCAATAGTTGGTTTCGGGCCTATAGCTCAGTTGGTTAGAGCAACGGACTCATAACCCGTGGGTCACTGGTTCAAGCCCAGTTGGGCCCACCCACGATCAAGGAGACGCGAACAATCGCGTCTCTTTTTTATTATACTAAAGGTTAAGACGAGAATAAATAAGAGGATTGTCAAGGTCGGGACACCCTAACCCCTCCTCTCTATTGCGAACTGAAGGCGAGTATATATAAAACCAAAGAGAATAGAAGTTTCCTGAGAAAGCCTACAACTTTTATGAGGGAATGAGAAGAAAATCAATCATAAAATATGATAGAACCCAATCATCATTCTTTTACTTAACCTGAGCACTTGGCTCTTAGAGGCAAATATTCCTATAACAAAAATTAGAATTTAAACCTAAAAAATGTTATTTGCGAGTGTTTTTCTATATTGATTACTTGTTATAAGAGCAAAAGACTATTATATTTGCATTAGAGAACGGATTTATTAATATTCTAATAAAATAGAAGTATGAAAAGACTAATTATTACTTTATGCACAGCTTTGATGGCAGCAGTTTCATTTGCAGCCGGTGCTGGTATAAAGTTCGACGAAATAGTACACAATTTTGGCACATTTGATGAGTCAAAAGGAAAAGTAACTTGCGAATTCAAGTTTACTAACACAGGCTCTGCGCCATTAGTGCTACAAGAAGTAAAGGCAAGTTGTGGCTGTACAACTCCAGAGTGGACAAAGACTCCAGTCGCACCAGGCAAGACAGGTGTTGTCAAAGCGACATACAACGCAACTGGCCGTCCAGGTGCTTTCAACAAGACTATCACAGTCAAGTCTAACGCTGGTGAAACTAAACTTACCATCAAAGGTGAGGTGTCTAACGGGAAGAAAGCTCCAGTAGGAGAAGACTTATAAGAGTTTGTATATAATTTATTAAACACAAGAGGGGTTCATGATTGTTCATGACCCCCTTTATTTGTGTTCTGTTGGAAGCCAATATATATTTTTATTAATTTAAGTATTTATAAATAAATTGATTACATTATTTATTCTTCCCAAAACATTAACCTTTTTTAACATCTTTTTCTGCTGATTTGAAATTCTTTGATTTACTTTTGCTCCAGAATCAAAAAATTAAAGATTATGGAAGAACTAAAAAATTTATTGACTAATCCATTAAAAGATACAGACAAAGACATCTCCTTAGTAGAAATACAAAATAAATTTAGACAAATAGCCCAAAAGATATTTAACGATTATAGCATTAAATGTGGAGATAAAACTTTTCGACTTGCAGAAATAGAATTCTATTACTACAAGAAGGGCGTTTGGGAAAGCGAATGGAATACGACAACATACTATCGTGAGGAGAAGGATGCAGGAAAATTGTTTTTTCATTACAGCGGAGTAGATATATGTTTCCAAAGTGATAAAAATGAATTTGGAGGAATTCTAATTAGAAGTCTTATAGAAATAGATAATAATGGTAAATATATGGCACTGCATACAGGTCCATTGTTTTGTGCTAATTTAATGCTTAATTCGTGTGAGAAAGAGTTGCCTATTATTAAAAATGACCATTCTCTTGGTTATGATGATAAAACAATAAAATCTGATCTTAGATTTGGTGTCAACAAAGAGGCTCAAGAATTTGAAAAAGAAAAGAATATGGAATTATGTTTCTTCGTCACCCAATATCAATATAATGACAATAACACCCCATTGAATTGGCAAGAAGCTTCGGAAACAGATGTTTGGAATTATAAAACAGGTGATTTGATACGTAAAAAAAGATACTATAATAGATTTAAAAATAAAAAATCATGACCACCAATATACAAACCCATACAGTATTCTTCTCGGATTTGTTGCCGAAAAAATATCCAATATTATATAAAAGCATTGACAAAATACTCAGGGACCACAAAATAGACCATCGACTACTTACAAACACCAAGGACATCTGGTGTCGTGATTATATGCCAATACAAACAGAATCTGGCAAATTCATCCAATTCACATACAACCCAAGCTATTTGAAAGGTAAAAAGGCATGGGAGGATTCCCGCTCCAATGTAAAAGAAATTTGCAAATTGAACAACATCGAAGCCACATATTCAAATATAAATTTAGATGGTGGCAATGTTCTTATCTGTAAAGGTCGAGCAATACTAACGGATAGAATTTTTGATGAAAATCCAAGTTATGAGAAAGAGACTCTAATAAATGAATTGTCCAAATTGCTGGAATGTGAAATTATAATAATTCCTTCCATAAAAACAGATTATACAGGACACGCAGATGGTATGGTTAGATTTGTGGATAAAAACACTATTTTAGGAAACAAATTGTCCGACGAATACCAATATATTCAAAAGGGGATGCAAAATGTCATCAAGCGATATGGTCTAAAATATATAGACGTTCCATTCTTCATCAACAAAAAAGATCCAAAGCACCCAGACAGTGCTATCGGGATATATGTGAATTATTTGGAAGTCAATAACTTAATCGTATTGCCGATCTTTGATAGAGAAGAAGACAAACAAGTTGTTGACATTATTCAAAAGACGTTTCCAAACAAACACATCGAAACAATCAACTATAATGATATCGCACAAGAAGGAGGTCTGTTGAATTGCACTACATGGGTTGTGAAAAATATCCACGCATAAATAGATGAATATAGTTTAACAATATGAATCAGTATTTGTTTTTATGATTACGTTTCAAAGAAACCGTGTGAATAAAATTCTATAATTAAAAATAAGAGGGTGTATCAAAATGTAAAATCAAGTTTTTCGAACTTACATTTTGTCACTTTTTATATGAACAAAGCCGTTTCAGAGCTTAAAAAT
>OCTW011607468.1_pt1 | contig 22353 bp, 18 predicted proteins | sample 1539671 | NCBI WGS metagenome assembly OCTW01 (sample SAMN02144230, study PRJEB22623) | gut metagenome | biome: sheep rumen | host: Ovis aries | place: New Zealand
TTTTTTTAGCAAGCCTTCGTTGTTTCTTTCGGTGGCATTTTTGCCGCCGGATTCTTCTATAGCGTCCGTTGTGCCGTCTGAGAGACAGTTACTTCCTCCCTCCCTTTCCCTTTCTCCTCCCCTTGTGGGGTGAAGGGCTTTGCCCGATTGAGCGTCCGGTGGACGGTCATAGAACCTTTTTCGGGTGGGGTTTCCTTTCTTTTCTCCTCCCTTGAAGGGAGGTCGGGTGTGGTTTACTTTGGGACCGGTGGGCTCTTCCTTCGGTATTATATACATAGTATATAATACTATAGTGTAAGGAACGAAAAATTAGTGCGTGATAAGTGCGTGATAAGTGCGTTATAAGTGCGTCATAAGTTGGAGATAACAAGGGAAGATAAGAGGCGGATTACAGCGGCTTGATGACCGTCTGAACCCCTGCGGACATAAGGCTTCTGGACGATGAAGCGCTTTTTCTATGAAAAAATGGAATAAATATTTGCATATCTGGCATATTTTTTGTACCTTTGCAGCGAATTTGATTTAATTTGGCGTATTATGCGAAGAAAAATATATATCGCCCTCATGCTTCTTTTCTCCCTCGCCGCAGGCGCGGCTGAGACGAACTACACCGTCGTCCTTGATGCCGGGCATGGAGGAAAAGACCCCGGAGCGGTAGGGCGGTTTTCTAAAGAGAAGGACCTCAACCTCTCCCTCGTCCTCAAAATGGGAGAACTCCTGAATGAGCAATATCCGGACGTGAAAGTGGTATATACGCGCTCCACGGACGTCTTTATCCCCCTTCAGACACGCGCGGACATAGCGAACAAAAACAACGCGGACCTCTTTATCTCCATACATGCCAACGCCTCGCCTTCCAAGGAGGCAAAAGGAGTAGAGACTTTTATCCTCGGTACGGAGAAAATGGAGAAGAACCTCGATGTCGCCATGCGCGAGAACGCCGTGATGAAACTGGAGTCGGACTATAAAACGACTTATCAGGGCTTCGATCCGAACTCGATCGACTCCTATATTATGTTCGAACTGATGCAGAACAGTTTCATGGATCAGTCCCTTCAGTTCGCGGAGCAGGTACAGAAACGTTTTGTGGGACATCTCAACCGCTCTGACAGAGGCGTGCAGCAGGCTTCGTTCTGGGTGCTTCTCAAAACGGCTTGCCCTTCCATCCTCTTTGAGATGGGATTTATCTCCAACCCCGAGGAGGAGCGCTATCTGAACCAGGAAGCCTCTATCGCACAAATGGCGAACGCGCTTGTCAATGCTTTTGGCGCCTATACGCACAAACAGGCGGTACGCAAGGAGAACCTCGCGATAGATACTACTTCCGCCCCCGTACCAACACCATCTGTTGAAACAACACCCGATTCTCCTGTTCCCTCTGTTCCTTCTACTCCCTCTAGCCCCTCTAATTCCTCTCGCTCCTCTAACTCTCCTGTCACCTATTATGCCCTCCAGATATGTGCTTCGCGTACGCTCCTGGATCCCTCGGATCCCAAACTCAAAGGGCTCTCATGCGAGTACCGTAAAGTGGGCGACTGGTACAAGTATTACGCGATTGTGGATACGGACCGCAATAAAGTCGTGGAGAAGCAGAAAGAGATCAAAAAACTCTTCCCCGATTGTTGGATAACCAAATTTGAAAAATAACTGATAACAAACAACTCCTATGAAATACGCACGCGAAATTAAGGTCGGCGCACTGGCCACCCTTTGTCTTTTCCTCTTGTTCTTTGGCTTCAACTTCCTGAAAGGAGTGAATATCTTCTCGCCTACCAATTCTTTCCATGGCCTCTACCCGGATCTCCATGGGCTGGAGGAGCAGGCGGCGGTATATATCCGCGGACACAAAGTAGGACAAGTGGACCGGATCTCCTATGATTTTACGCGCGACAGCGCTTTTACGGTTGATATATCGATCAACAAAGACATCGCTCTCCCGCAAGGAACCCAGATGGCGCTCATTGCAGACGGACTCCTCGGAGGAATGGCTATCGAACTCCAACTGCCCTCTTGCAGCGATAGCGGTCTTACAGGCGAAGCCGGTCTTATAGAGAAAGGCTCTTTCCTTCCTACAACATACGTCCCGGGACTGATGGAATCTCTCCAAGGAGAACTGCTGGCGCATGTGGATGACGCCATTCAGAATGTGGACTCGCTTGTGGCGGAACTGCGCGGACAGGTCGAAGGAGGACATCTCAAAAACACGCTCTCCAATGCGGATCGTATCTCAGGAGACCTGGCTAACGTATCTACGGACCTCAAACGGATGATGAACAAACAGGTTCCGGCTATTGTCAACAATGCCGATACGGCTATCGCTAATCTCAATACGATCGTCTCCGACCTCAAGAAAGCCGACCTGGCGGCTACGGTTGCACGGGTGGACACCGCCGTGGATGGCGTGAACGGACTCATCGCCGACGTACGCTCGCAGGAGGGCACGCTCGGACAGCTGATTTATAACAAATCGCTCTACGATCATATAGACGCAACGGTCATCTCCGCGGACTCTCTCCTCGTCGATCTCAAAGCGCACCCGAAACGCTATGTGCATTTCTCCGTTTTCGGTAAAAAAGATAAATAAATCACCCCAAAATGTTCAGAAAAGGAAGATATTGTTATTTGGATGTTTTCTAAATAACAATATTTTTTTACATTGTCGTGTGTGTTGATTTTCAATTTGTTATATAACTTATTAACACGTGAAACATGTGGAACATTTTTGCGCAAATCGCTGATTTTCGGGGACTTACGGATTTACGCATGCTCCCAAAACATGAATTTTCAAATACTTATATCTAATTGCTTGTAAATCCGCAAGTTACATGTATGACCTTTTTGACTACTTGACTTGCAATTTGCGTATTTCAAAAAAAAGCAGTACCTTTGCACTCGATTTCGTACCAGAGGCGCTTCACCCAGGTTCATTTCCAGGGTGTTTTTTTAGCCCCCAAAACGAACACTCCTTATATATTATTATATAATTAATGCAAACGATTCAACAACAATGGGCACAGTGTCAGACCATCCTGGCTGACAACCTTACAAGCAGCGCTTACCGGACATGGTTCGCGCCTATCGTACCCGTTCAGTTTGCGGAAGGAGTGTTGGTCCTCCAGGTTAAATCGCAGTTCGTAGCGGAGTATATTGAGCAGAATTATCTGCCGCTCCTCTCTTCGGCTATCATACGTGTCTTCGGGGCGGGAACCAAACTGGAGTACCGTGTACTCATTGATTCTACTACGGGAGCGGGAACGAAACTGCCTTCTGCCGGAGCCGTGGCGCAGACGATGCCTGTGCCGGGAGCTGTTAGGCAGAACGAGAATTTTGACTCGCAGCTGAATGACCTCTATACCTTCGATTCCTTCGTGCCCGGAGAGCCGAACAAGTTGGCGCGTACTGCCGGACTGGCTATCGCTAAACAACCCGGATATACTGCCTTCAATCCGCTCTTCGTCTATGGCGGAAGCGGAGTGGGGAAGACCCACCTCGCAAACGCGATCGGAAATCAGGTTCGGGCGCTCAATCCACAGTCGCGTGTCATATATGTCAGCGCGAATACATTCAAACTGCAATACCAGGACGCTACGAAGAACAACAAAGTGCCGGATTTCCTCAATTTCTACAACTCGGTTGACGTGCTGATTGTGGATGATATCCAGTATTTCGCAGGGCTGAGAGGCACGCAGGATACATTCTTCCATATCTTCGATTATCTCCAGCAGAGTCGCAAACAGTTGATCCTGACTTGCGACCGGCCGCCTGTGGAACTCAAAGATATACAGGAGCGCCTGCTTACACGTTTCAAATGGGGACTCTCGGCTGAGATCAAGGAACCGGATTATCTCCTTAGAAAAAACATCCTCCTCTCTAAAATGAAACGCGACGGCATTGACCTGAGCGGAGAAGTGGTGGATTATATCGCACAGAGCGTCCGCAGTTCAGTACGGGACTTGGAGGGTATCCTCGCTTCCTTGCTCGCGCACTCTACGCTCACCGATCGGGAGATCGATGTGGCGCTCGCGGAAGAGGTCATTAGCCATATTGTCGCTATCCAGCCGAGGGTCATCACGGTCGGAGATGTGATAGGCGCGGTGGCGGAGCACTACGGGATTTCGGAGAAAGCGATTCTCTCATCCAACCGCTCGCGCGAGATCACGCAGGTACGGCATGTCGCTGCTTATCTGTGCAAGGAGATGACCCATAGCTCCCTCACGGAGATAGGATTTAAGATGGGACGCAGAACCCACGCTACGATGCTCCATTCAGTTGCTATCGTTAAGAACCAATTGGAGTTCGACCCTGCTTTGAGACAGCATATAGCACAGCTGGAAGCAGCACTCAAATACTAAAATCTCTGTTTGGAAAACAACAGAAAACAATATCTTGAATAATTAATAATGTGAACTATATAAGAAAAACGACATCCGAAAGGGTGTCGTTTTTCCTTGTCCTTCGTACATCGTACATCGTACTTTGTCCTTCGTCCTTCGTCCTTTACATCATTCCTCCCATACCTCCTGCGGGCATAGCCGGAGCCGGATGCTCTTCAGGATGATCTACGATCACGCATTCGGTCGTCAGGAACATACCGGCTACCGATGCGGCGTTCTCCAATGCTACACGGGCTACCTTGGCGGGATCGACAACACCGGCTTCGAGCAGGTTCTCGAATTTGTCCAGACGGGCGTTGTAACCGAAATCAGCCTTGCCGCTGCGTACTTTGTCTACTACTACGGCGCCTTCCTTGCCTGCGTTGGCTACGATCTGGCGAAGCGGTTCCTCGATTGCGCGGCGGATGATCTCTATACCCGTCTGCTCGTCCTCGTTGTCGCCTTTCAGACCTTCCAGAGCCGCTTGAGCGCGGATATACATCACGCCGCCGCCCGGTACGATACCTTCTTCTACGGCTGCGCGGGTTGCGCTCAACGCATCGTCAACGCGGTCTTTCTTCTCTTTCATCTCTACCTCGCTGGCTGCGCCTACGTTCAACTGCGCTACGCCGCCGGCTAACTTGGCAAGACGCTCCTGCAACTTCTCTTTGTCGTAACTCGATTTGGTAGCGGCTATCTGCGCTTTGATCTGGTTGGCACGGGCATCAATGGCTTCTTTGGAGCCTGCGCCGTTGACGATAGTCGTGTTATCTTTGCTTACGGTGATGGTCTCCGCGCTGCCGAGCATGTCGATTGTCGCGCTCTCCAGCTTGATACCTTTCTCCTCGCTGATCACGGTGCCGCCTGTCAGAATGGCGATATCTTCCAGCATCTCTTTGCGGCGGTCGCCGAAGCCCGGAGCCTTCACGGCGCATATCTTCAACTGGGCACGCAGACGGTTGACTACCAGTGCTGTCAGAGCCTCGCTGTCCACATCCTCGGCGATGATCAATAACGGTCTGCCGCTCTGTACTGCCGGCTCAAGGATAGGCAGCAACTCTTTCAGGTTGGATATCTTCTTGTCGTAGATCAAGATATACGGCTTGTCCATCTCTACCAGCATCTCTTCGGTGTTGGTTACGAAATACGGACTGATATATCCGCGGTCGAACTGCATACCTTGTACTACGTCGATCGTCGTGTCCATGCCTTTGGCTTCACCGATAGTGATCACGCCGTCTTTGCTTACCTTGCGCATAGCGTCGGCAATCAGCTTGCCGATCTCGGCGTCGTTATTGGCGGATACGGTGGCTACTTGCTCGATCTTGTCGAAGTCGTTGCCTACTACCTCGGCGTTTTTCTTGATCTCGGCTACTACAGCGGCTACAGCCTTGTCAATACCGCGTTTCAGGTCCAGCGGATTAGCGCCGGCCGTTACGTTCTTCAGACCTACATTGATAATAGCTTGAGCCAGTACGGTTGCGGTCGTGGTACCATCGCCGGCTTGGTCACCGGTCTTCGATGCCACTTCTTTCACCAACTGGGCGCCTAAGTTCTCTGCCGGATCAACCAGATCAACGGCTTTCGCTACGGTCACACCGTCTTTCGTGATATGCGGAGCACCGTATTTGGAATCAATCACTACGTTGCGGCCTTTCGGACCAAGCGTCACTTTTACGGCATTGGCGAGCTGGTCAACACCACGCTTCAGCGCCTCTCGCGCCTCCGTATTATAGGTAATATCTTTTGCCATAGTTCTAAAATCTTAAATTTGAAATTTGCAATTTGAAATTATTTAATTACTGCCCAGATGTCGCTTTGCTTCATCATCAGGTATTTCTCGCCGTCGAACTCAAAATCCGAACCAGCCCATTTGCCGAATAGGATCTGGTCGCCCGGTTGTACATGCATCGGTTCGTCTTTGGTGCCCGTTCCTACGGCTACTACTTCGCCGCGGATGGGTTTCTCTTTGGCGTTATCAGGAATGATAATACCGCCTACGGTCTTTTCTTCTGCGGCCGCTGCTTTCACCAGCACGCGGTCTGCTAATGGTTGAATCTTGCTCATAATATTTGTGTTTTTAATTTTTTATGCTCTGTATAAACTATGACAAACGCCGTGCCATAAATATTATTTATGCCATTTTGGCAGATTTGACAGCAAAGATACAACTTTTTTTGCATATTTCAAAAAAAAATACTACTTTTGTACCGGATTTGGATAAATGGAGGAAAAACAACACATAGGACAGCTCTTTGACCGCATTGCCGGTACCTACGACGGGCTCAACCATGGGCTCTCGCTGAATATCGATCGGCTCTGGCGCAAGAGAACCGTTGCCGCCATGACGCCTGCCAAACAGGTGCTGGATGTCGCTGTCGGTACTGCGGATCTGACGATTGAAATGCTCCGCAGAGGTAAGGTCGAGCAGGTCACAGGGCTTGATCTGTCCCGCCGGATGATGGCGGTCGGAGAAGAGAAAGTGAACCGCCTCTATCCCGGTTCTGTCAACTTTGTTTACGGTAATGCCCAGCAGATGCCTTTTGACGACGCTTCTTTTGATGCGGTCACGTGTGCCTTCGGGTGCCGCAATTTCTCGGACCTCGATGCGGGGCTACGAGAGATGTACCGAGTCCTCAAACCCGGTGGACAACTGCTCATCCTGGAGTTCTCTTATCCCTCCAACCGCTTCGTGCGCGCGTGTTACGATATCTATTTCACGCACGTGCTCCCGCGTGTGGGAAGGCTCTTCAGCCGCGACAAAACGGCATACACCTATCTGAACAGGAGCGTCAAATCTTTCTGTTGGGGGGAGTCTTTTGTCCGCCATCTGCATGACGCAGGCTTCCGCGAGGAGTCTTTCGTGCCCCTCACCTTCGGTATCGCCACGCTCTACACCGCCCGCAAATAACAAATCGCAAATAACAAACCGCAAATCACAAATAACAAATAACAAATTACAAACCACAAATGGTAAAGCATATAATTCTTTGGAAACTTCGTTCGGACTTGACTGCCGAAGAGAAACGCGCTAAGGCGCAAGTTATTAAACAAGGTCTGGAGGCGCTCAAAGGTCAGGTGCCCGGATTATTGGACATCCATGTACAGATTGACGGACGCCTTGATACCAGCAATGCCGACATCATGTTGGACGCCACGCTGGATTCGTTTGCATCGCTCAAAGGCTATGCTGTCCATCCTGCGCATGTGGCGGTCGCGGACGGAGTAGTGCGACCGAATACCGAACTGCGCACTTGCCTTGATTACGAATATTGATTTATTATGAGATATAAGATTACATTCCTTTTGCTCCTTCTCGCAGGAGTGGCTTTTGCGCGCCCTCAGAAACGCGGAGTCGTCGTTGATACTGTCTGCAATGCCTCGCTGGAGACTATGCTCCGGGCGGCGGAACGCTTCTGCACACAGTTCCAGATGCAGTCCGATTCGCTCGCCAAATGGGCGTATGTCGGTATCAGCGAAAAGGAAAAAGAAGGCAGCTCGGATAAGCCTACCAAAGAGAGCCGCAATGCCATTCTCCTTGACTACAAGGATCGTGTCTATGACCCCGTGTTCAAAACAGGCGACTTGGCGATTGATATCTATGTCCTGGGCGTTAGATGGTGGAAAGACCAGCATCTGGGTACGAAATACATGGTCATAAGGCCTACAAACGAACCGGACGCCAAGACCGCTAAACTCATAGCTACCTATAGCGGATCGATCTTGGAGGGTGGGGAAGTCATCTTCTCGCTGCACCCGATCGACGCTACGCACACGCGCGTTCATTATGAGTTTAATCTCACATTCGGCAGAGTCCTCTCTGCCTTCATCTCGGATAAGACCTGGAAGAACGCCGTCGAATGGCGCTTCCAGATGATCATCCGGAATATCATTGAGTTTGCTGAAACGGGAACTGTCAAGCCGCAGGATTAGTGTTTTCTTCTGCTGCGCTTGATATTGGAGTAGTTGTTGATGATGCGGCAGGTCTCGCAGTTACGCCATTGGTATGTCACGGTGATGCCTACTTGGAACCAACCGTCGTTCCAGTGGATATGCTCTTTGCCGTAGCGGTCAACCCATTTGCCGAAAGAGTTGCCTAAGGCGATTCCTTCGCTGTTCTGGCTCTTCGCCAGCGGGAAAGCATCCAGGTTCATGTAATGCGTATCGATCAATCCTTCATGAATCATGATCTCTGCGCTCATGCTCCAGGAGGGGGCTAATTTCCAACTGTAACCGATACCTAATTGTACCATCGGTAATATACCGAATGTCTTGCCGCTCAACGGCTTGTCGCTGCGTACGCGGCCGCCCGGAGTGCTGTAATAATAGTAGAATTCGTAATTGGTGATGATGCTGGCTGCTACGGCTACACCGCCGTAGAGATAGAATCCCGCACCCGTGAACGGGTAGTATTGTACGCCGAAAGAAGGCAGGATTAGAACCGATTGGAACTTACGGTAGTCGTCGCGCGGCTCGGCAAGATTGTCAAACTTGACCTTGTTGTTGCCGCGGAGCGTTCCGCCCATCAGACCTATACGGAGGTTGCAGCAGTTGCCGGCTGGGATGTTGTAGCCGAAGTTCAGACCGCCGCCGTAACTCACGTTCTCTTTGTTAAAACCTCCCGTGAAGGCTATACCCTCGTTATCTACGTCGCCGAAGTAATACATCGCGCCTACGCCGATACTCACTCCCTGCGATACAAAATAGTTCTTCGTCGTGTACAGACCTGTGCGTGAATTGGCTTTGTTCGTCCACGCTATGTCTGCATTCTCTACGGCCAGTACGGACTGGGGGAGTTGAAGAACTATACAAGTTACTAATAATAAGATGTTGCGGACCTTCATGTAGTCGATTTTACAAATCGGGCACAAAGTTACAACATTTTTTTCGAATATGCAAGCATTTGCCTGAAAAAAAATAATTATGGCTAATTTATTTGTAATTTTGTGGAAATAATAACAAAATGTGAACGAATTTCTCCATCCTCTCTTCCTCCTGTCACCTATCACCTATCACTTTTCACCTTTCACCTATCACCTATCACTTTTCACCTTTCACCTATCACCTATCACTTTTCACCTTTCACCGAGCCTGTTCCTTTTTTGCGCGTTCCTTGCGTTTTTCTCTTCTCGCGCATCATTGCGCGAGCCTTCGTTGTTTCTTTCGGTGGCATTTTTGCCGCCGGATTCTTCTATAGCGTCAATTGTACCGGATAGTATCCGGCTTTTCCAGCCTCTTAGCCGAGATAAGCTCCCCCCGGTATCGAGTCCCTAGGTAGCAAAAAAGGAGCGCAAACGCGTTCCTTTTTTCAGTAGTGCTACCCGGACTCGAACCGGGGTTTACGGCGTGAGAGGCCGTTGTCCTAGGCCACTAGACGATAGCACCCGGAAATGTCCCCGTTAATCGGGGAAACTGGCCTCCGCCAGAAGGGGCATAAACTGCTCCTCGGACGAAAGCGGGTGCAAAATTACTGCTTTTTTTTGACATACGCAAATTTTTGAGCAAAAAAATGCATTTTACCCTGTATTTTTTGTGATTTCTTCTTTTTTTTCTCTCTCTCTCTTCGTTCGATGGGCCCGCCCCGGGCGGGATTGGTATATATCCTGTCGGAGGCGTATTTTTGCGTATGGGCACGCAAAAATACGTCGAGCATGGGGCGAGTTACTCCGAAGGATATATACCATCCGTGAAGCCCATCGACCCCGCCTTTCTGCCATTTTGTCAGCCTTTCTCTGCCAAAATACCTCCAAAATCCCGAATTTCTCCTTTGGCACATCATTTGTCATACTCCTAGTGAATCGTCTTACAGCGATGCGCTCCTATAATGAATGGTCCTGCAGCGTAAGCGGTCATAAAATTTGTAAAACATTAAAATTTTTATATTATGAGCAAGATTATTGGAATTGACCTCGGTACCACCAACTCGTGTGTTGCCGTTATGGAAGGAAACGAACCGGTCGTTATCGCGAATGCGGAAGGCAAACGGACCACTCCTTCTGTTGTCGGATTTATTGAAGGCGGTGAGCGTAAGGTAGGGGACCCTGCTAAACGTCAAGCCATTACCAACCCGACCAAAACTATTTATTCTATCAAGCGTTTTATGGGTGAGACCTATGATCGTCTGCAATCGGAGATCGCGCGTGTTCCTTATAAAGTAACTAAGGGCGATAACAACACTCCACGTGTGGACATCGACGGACGTCTCTATACCCCGCAGGAGATCTCGGCTATCATCCTCCAGAAGATGAAAAAGACCGCTGAGGACTATCTCGGACAGGAGGTTACAGAGGCTGTCATCACCGTCCCTGCTTACTTCAACGACTCGCAGCGTCAGGCTACTAAGGAAGCCGGTGAGATCGCGGGACTCAATGTCCGCCGTATCGTCAACGAGCCTACGGCAGCTGCCCTCGCCTACGGTCTGGACAAGTCCAACAAGGATATGAAGATTGTGGTCTTCGACTGCGGTGGAGGTACCCACGATGTATCGGTCCTCGAGCTCGGAGACGGTGTCTTCGAAGTAAAAGCTACCGATGGTGATACCCACCTCGGCGGTGACGATTTCGACCACCGTATTATCGATTGGCTCGTATCTGAGTTCAAGGCTGAGAACGGCGGTGCCGACCTCTCCAAGGACCCGATGGCTATGCAGCGTCTGAAAGAGGCTGCCGAGAAGGCTAAGATCGAGCTCTCGTCTTCTACCTCGACGGAGATCAACCTCCCGTATATCATGCCGGTCAACGGTGTGCCTGCACACCTCGTTAAGACGCTTACTCGTGCGAAATTCGAGCAACTGATTGACGATCTGATCCAGCGTACTATCGCTCCCTGCCGTACGGCTCTGGAGCATGCGGGACTCAAGACCTCCGATATTGATGAGATTATCCTCGTAGGTGGTTCCACCCGTATCCCGGCTATCCAGGATGCAGTGCAGAAGTTCTTCGGCAAGGCTCCGTCCAAGGGTGTTAACCCGGATGAGGTAGTAGCTGTCGGAGCGGCTATCCAGGGTGGTGTGCTCACAGGCGATGTCAAGGATGTGCTCCTCCTCGATGTAACCCCGCTGAGCCTTGGTATTGAGACCATGGGCGGCGTCATGACTAAGATGATCGAAGCCAACACCACCATCCCGACCAAGAAAACCGAGACCTTCACTACCGCGGTGGACAACCAGCCTTCTGTAGAGATCGTTATCTATCAGGGCGAGCGGCCTATGGCGGCGCAGAACAAACTGCTCGGACGCTTCCACCTCGATGGTATCATGCCGGCACGGCGTGGAGAACCGCAGATTGAGGTCACCTTCGATATCGACGCCAACGGTATCTTGAATGTAACCGCCAAGGATAAAGCTACCGGCAAGGACGCTAAGATCCGTATCGAGGCTTCGTCCGGACTCTCTGACGAGGAGATCAAACGGATGAAAGCGGAAGCCGAAGCTAACGCCGAAGCCGATAAGAAAGCTAAGGAACAGGCGGATAAACTCAACAAAGCGGACGCTACGATCTTCCAGACCGAGAAACAGCTTGCTGAACTCGGCGATAAGATCCCGGCAGACAAGAAAGCTCCGATCGAGGAGGCTCTCAAGAAACTCAAAGAGGCGTATGAGAAACGCGACGCAGACGCTTGCGAAGCGGCTAACAACGAACTCATGACCGCTTTCCAGGCTGCCTCTGCAGAGATGTACGCTGCGCAGCAGCAAGCTTCTCAACAGGCTGGAGGCCAATCAACCTCTAACGGCGATGCCTCTAACGGAACCAACGGTTCCAATGGCAACCCTTCCGCCGAAGACGTTGACTTTGAGGAAGTTAAATAATCCTCTCTGTGCATTTCTCGCGCATCATTGCGCGAGCCACCCAATGCCCCGATTCTTTTGAGTCGGGGCATTTTTTTGTGCGCGACTTACTCAGGGGTCATTCGTGACTCATTTAGTGGTCATTTAGCACTCGTTTACGTGGTTGTTACGGATTCAGAAATGTTTTTTTAAAAAAGCGCGTGTTGGCCTTCCCACCGTAATTTTTCTCTAATCCACCGTAAAAATGGCACTAAAATGTTAAAAATAGGTCATTTTGCCAACTCTACTTTGCATTTCTGTCTTTTTTTCTTAATAAATATCCCTTTTCCCCATAAAAATTTGCATATCTCAATAAAAATTTGTAACTTTGCGCGCTTTTTACTTACCCGCTATACTGAAATCCACACAAAACATAATTATTATTGATATTATTGACTATGAAGACAAATCTGTATAAAAGTTTTTTCCTCGCGCTCGCGTGTGTGTGCGGCGCGTCGTTATTCGTGTTGGCGGATGCAGTTAAAAGCCCGGCGGGTATTGCCGGTGGTGTTGTGGAGGATGCGTCTGTGACAGTCGCACCGGGAGCCTATACTTCCTTCTCTACGGTTAGTGGCGGCAAACGCTATTATCTCGGTGTGGATACCATGGCGGCTAAAACCGGTACTTATCAGTTAGCGGCGTATGACAAACCCAGTTTCGCTACCATCTGGCAAGTCGGGCAGTTGTATAGTTATACCGGAGAAGTCCTTCCTGAGAAGAACTACCAGCGTACGGTGAAGAGTGTCTATCTGGCGGAAAAATATCCTGCGGGAGATAAATTCTTGGCGGTTGGGACGGATCATAGCACATGGAGCGAAATGGGCTTGGTTCGCGACTCTGTAGATGCTACTTTATGGTTTACCCAGAAGGATGATGTGGCGACGGGAAAATATATTCAAGGTTTCCTTTATTACTCATATGAACAAGCCAGTTTGACTGTATATCGTTACCTGACCTATAGCGATCTGTATGCATTCAATCGCGCCTACTCGTCTCGTCCCGCTGTTTCGCAACGTGTTTCTATCTGGAGCCGTACGACGGGTGACCAGATGTCTTGCTATTTCATGCCGGGCGATATAGAGTTTGGCTACAACAGAGATTCGGAGGGTGAAACGAAGAATTTTGCATTCCGTATGCGTCTGGAGTTGGACGGTGATTGTTTTCGTAGCCAGTTTGATGGAGCGGAGTTCTATGCCAAGGAACCGACGGTTATTGAGGATCAGAATGTTTTGCGAAATGCACCCTATAACGTGACTTATGTCATGGACTGGAGTTCGACCCACAACACGCCGGCGAAAAGAGACACTTCCATTGCTCATTGGCCTGGTGAAGAATCCACCACCATTGATACAACGATGATAACCCTTCTGCCGGCTACGCCTGCTGTCCTCAGTACAGCCAATAACCGTTGGGAAGACGACATGAAGACCATCGGTGCTTCGCCAAAGAATGTACACGATGTGACACAGGACCACGTGGACTATCTTCATATCCATATGACCTACGATGGACACCAATTTGACGATTCAACTCGTGTCACCCGTCGTCTCTACGAGGATCATCCCCATACAACCCTGAATATGAAACCGACGCCGGAGGGTTACGCGTTCCCGTATCGCACGGCTACTCAAAATACCACCTTCACACTCTCCGCTAAATATCAGGATGGTAATGAGGTGGCTGCTCTGAATGGAGCGGTTGTAAGCCGCTCTATTGGTGAGACCGAGGTCCTGGACCTGACCCAAATTCGCGGCTATCGCGATACTATATGGGTGTACGACGGAGATGGTAATCTTGTCATTGAAGACGACAAACCTGTGTACTCGGGCGTGCGTCTCTTGGATACCCTGTTGATTAGCGCCTATCTTTCGGACGGCGTGACGTCGGCAATTGGCTCTGGTTCCGGACAGTGGATTCAGTCTGTGAACCTCTCGGCGCGCAATCAGATTCGCATAACTGCCAAAGCCTACAATGCCGACGCAACGGACATCCGCGCGGCGATGATCAAGTATTCATACACCTATCGTCACTCCTCTATGAAAGGCGATACCGTGCGCGCAGAAGGAGTCATCTGGGTAACACAGGATCCGTCTTCCTCACCTGCTCATGGGCTGATTGATTTCTCTCATCAAACCGGTAAGGGAGACACAGAATATGGATCTAATGGCTTCCAGCGTGTGCCCGAACTCATTTATACTACCTATATCATCCCAAACGAACCCCTGCCGTTGCCTATCCATCGCGACCACTGGGGCTATTACCGCTGGTATAACTATGACGCTACGAACCGCGATAAGGATATTTCCCAAAACTGGGGGATAGCGGAAACACCGAAGAATTACGCGGAAGGTGAGTTTAACCCGCTGGATATGTACAATAGTACGTATTCGCACGGACGTTTCGACATGCGCTCGCATTTTAGATCCGGTGTCGCTACCAACACCCCTGCCATCCAACATAAGACGGGCGATGCAGTATTAACCAAATCCGATTTGTTGGCTTGTGATGTGAGTATCTATACAGATACCCTTGCTGTGGGTACCTTGGAGAACTCTACGCTCTCTGCGCTGACCGAACCGACCCTTGGTTACCGTCAGATCTTCAATATCCGTCCGGCAAAAGAGATGGCGGATCGTATGGAGCAAAGCCGCAAGAATGGCACCAATGACACCCTGCAAAAAATGACTGTCATTGCGCCTTACGGTCGTAGATACCATATCACCCCCGCGTCGCCGTACAAGATAACGGACGGACAAATAGAAGAGGGGCACATGCAATATGTGTATTATTATAATCCCAACGAAGAGAATAATACCGATCCTAATATGGGCTCAAAAAGCGGTTGGAATGATACAAAATTGCAGAATGGTGCCAACTACCACCGCATCGGTCTTTCGGCGAAAACAACGGGTTATATTACCTACTCGGCACGTATGCTAACTGCCTCAGAAGTTTTAGCAATGGATCCTGGCTCGACCAAACAAGTGATTATGGTCAATCCGCGCAAAAGTACCGGATATATAATGGGTAAGAGATCTGGTTCATCGGATTGTGCTATATATGATTCTAATTGGGGGAATATAACTACAGAGGCTCAACTTAAAAAGCGCATTGAAGATAATCTATTAAATCCGACTCCCCAATCGAATTATGTACTGACCTTGCGGAAAGGAGACGATGGGAAATATACTTTAGAGAATGACAAGGAGACATTACACTCGAATGCTGATGTGAACTGGCTTTTAATTATTCCATATCCAACATTCACTGTGGAATGGAAAAACGGACGGTTCGGTTCTGATCAATGGGAAATTTCGGATTTCACCGCTTGTTCGGATGGCGCATTAATATCTAATACAACAACTGGATTATTAAAAATACACGAGCAACATAGCGGTAGTTGGGGACTTTATAATCTTTCACGAAATGGATATCTGACTGCATGTGATGTAACTACCGGGTGGTTTGGGAGAATTAGTTACGACAGAGAACCTAACGTAATAAACGAAAACGAACAGGGTACTGGCTCCGCCTCCAATCAAGGTTGGATCTTCTATGAGATTGAGGTGGAGGACCACTTGATCCGTCACGAGGAGCACCCCAAATGGTACCGTAAGAAAATTGGCGAAACGTGGGTTCCGGAGGATAATGCCTCTTGGACTTCGGTGGACGTACGCCCCGATGGTACCATGACGGCTACCTATAGTACGACCACGGATCCTTATGTGGACTATAAACTCGAGAGCGAACACTTCAATTTAGCAAGGGCGCGTGTCTATCTGCGTGACCCGGAGAAAGAGGGCCCGAGCACCAAAGCTATTATTTCGGAGGATTCAATTGATAACCATTACACGTTAGTAGCCTCCCTCGGTACAGAGCGTATTCCTGCACCCGGCACGAGCGATTTAGTGACGCCCTATTATCATCTCCAATGGAACCACACCCAGTTTAGTTACCATTATCCGGTAGGAACTGGGGAGCACGAGATACCCGCTTCTAAACGCGTGTCGGGAGAAGATCGCATGCCAGCGAAGGGCGAGTATATCACAACCAACAAATTCGAAAAGGCAGGGCATTATGCAATGGAATCTTGTGCCGGAGCGGAGCATGGATACATGTTCTGTTATAACCGTGCTGCAAGACCGCTCGTCTTCCTCGATTTTACAATGGACCAACCCGCTTGTACCGATGAGGAGTTAACCCTTGTGGCAAACTTTGCGAACCCCTCGTCGAATGCTCCGCATGTTACGGCGAAAATGTATGGTAAGATCAATCCTACCGACCCGGATTGGACTCTCATCTATACGTACCTTACCGGCGAATTGGAGCAAAGTGACAAATGGTATCAAGTGGTACTTCCGCTTGCGAAGGATACAATTAACAAGTATAAAACCTTCCGCTGCGTAGGTACCGTCTCCGGTACGGACGACAACTCCGACGCCTTCCTGCTCTTTGATCGTATGCGTCTGCTGTCTAAGGATCGTCCTTTGACATCTTATCAGAAACGTACAACCTGTGAGAATGTCCACGACTCGATTTATATCATCTCGCGTATTGATTACAAGAGTTCTGAATTGGCATCGGGCTCAATCATTTGTTACCAGTACCAGCGATGGGATAATTCTGCCAATGGCGGAGCCGGAGGCTACGTGCCGATGCTTGCTAGCCAAGATAATGGCAATGGAACCTACACCCGTCTCTCCGCTACAGAAACGGATGTTTATCCGGGGTACTATAAAGTAGGTATGTCGGCTGCGGAGTCGGTTGAGAGACCGGCTTTCAAGACCTCAGTGCTCCGCGCTGACTATGGTACAATCGTTGTGCCCGAGAATAACTATGATCCTTCGCGCAGTAATACAGCCGAAGGACGATCCCCCGTGCGCAAGGCGGCTATTGATAAGATTGCTACCATTCTGGGGGACGACCGTTCATCCTATTACGACGAGACAGGACGTATAATGCCTTATTCGGATATTACAACGGCGGAAACATTCGATTTTGGTTCCTATAACGCCCCGCGTTGCAAGTTCTATGTCAATGAAGGTACAGTGGAGAACCCGCATTGGGTAATGTACCTTATTAATCGCGTAAGCGCGGATGACACGGATAATGGTACATTCCGTTTAGCGATGAACTACGTAGATGAGGTGGATAACCAGCCGAACTTCAGCGAGTCAAAGTGCTCCACGGAGCGTATAATCGTAGTAAAACATCCGGTAGCAGCAAAGGTGGATGACAAGATTGTGGGTGATACATGGCACAACTATGATCGCGCACATCTGTCTGATCCGGCATATGCCGGCGATGAGTTCCTTCCGGCGAATACGGTGCATACACTCTCCATGCGGTTTACACCACCTGCAGGTTATAAAAACGGCACAGAAAACCGCGCAGAATGTCGTTTCGACCTCGTGCGTGCCTTCGATTTTATGAAAGATTACATGAGTATGACGCCTGAGCAGCAAGCTGCCGCCGATGCGCAGTGGGAGGATATCTATCATTGTACTGTAGGTGATTTCCAGCGTGCAATGGAGATGTTCCGTGAGCCGGGAGATGAAGATACTCCTAACCCGAACTGCAAGGTTTATAGATGGAATGATGTATCTAAAGATGGCTTCCAATGGAATGGGACATCAAAGGTCAAAGCTGACTCTGCCTATAATCTCCTAAATCGTTTGGTAGAAGAACGTCTATTGGAGATCGGCCTTTCAACGCGGGAGATTTATATCGGTAATAACCAGAATATATATTTCTACATCCGTCCTATTGCAGCCAGCGGGTCTTATATCGTTGCTGCCCATGATGGCACGGATTCGGTTGCTGAGGCTTCGGTATGTAATACCCCGATCTGGGTGGAGTTGCATAGTACCGAGGTTCCGCAGGAACTGCGGTTAGGCTACGATAAGAAGTTTGGTGACTCATATATGATTCCGGTGGTTCGTGCTTCTGCTGCTGTCGCTAATAGCGTGCTGCCGGTACGTATCTCGGAGATAACCCACGATCTGGAAACGAACACGGGTATCACGCTCGGATGGGACTCTACACGTGTTGTAGAGACCAATGACCCGGCATGGAAGAGTACATCCTCTTTCCGCTATACCCAGGATAAGATACTCCAAGGCGACATCTATGCCAACTATTATAAGAAAGGCGATATTATCCGCTTCCGTCCTGTGGACGCTGCCCACGTAACGGCGCTGCAGGCTACCGATTGCGATTGCTACGACTACGATCCTACGGGTACGGACTATGATGTAGCTCACCCACGTGAGCATGGAGCATCGGGTACGAACGCGATAGTGAAGCCGGCAACACCGCTCAAGAATTGTAACCAATGGCATAAGCAGGCGCAGACAACAGGACCGATGGAGACCCGCCAGCCTGGTTATCAGGTGGCTAATAACTTCACGCTCCATGCCGGATATTGGTATAAGTTCCGTACATCCTTCTTTACGAAACCGGATGTGCTGTTAGGATACGAAAGCAATGCCTCTGCGGGAGTACCGCTCGGATACTCTTATTTCATCCTCGCAATAGCCCCGGATACTGCTATCTGGGCGCCCTCGCATGATGAAGGTGAGAACCTCTGGAACGACGACGATAACTGGACGGCGATCGTCAACGGCGAGCCCTTCCATGAAGCGATTGCACGTGTGCCGATGGAGGAGACGAACGTTATTATCGGCCGTCCGGCAGTGGAGAACCAAGTGCCGGTAGTCAATAACACCCTGCCGGGCGATATAGAGAAAGGCGAAGTGGACTGGGGATTCAAAACAGCTACATGCCGCGACATCCTCTTCCGTCCGCTCTCTCAAATTTACGGACAGGAACTACTGGATTACAACCGAGCATTCGTTGACGTGCGTTTCCAGGAGGGTACTTGGCGCACCTTCTCGCCGGCTATTAAGGATGTCTATTCCGGCGATATGTACGTGCCGGTAGATTCTGCGGCGGATATGGCATCGTACTTTGCTCCGTTGCGATTCGACTCATCGCCTTTCTCCGCAAGCCATAACCGCGCTTGGCCGTATCTCTTCTATCAGAGTTGGTATAACCAAACGGTTAGACATGCGTTCCAAAACACGGATAAAGACGGAAACCCTGTTGACTATCGTGAGAAATCGTCTGCTGAGTGGCAACAGACCAATGTACTGGATGAGTCCATGACCCCTGGTAAGGTCAGTGCAGTCATTGCTTGGGGACCGGAAGGAAATACCCGGGATATTATAGTTCGTCTGCCCAAACAGGAGTCTTTCTATCATTATGTCAGCATGGATGGTACCGTTGATCCGACAGAGATAAATCTCGGTCGTACCGCCTTTGATGAAATCAACCATAACTTGGCATTCGATAAGACGGCGTTGGGAGGTGCAAACTATAAGGACTATACTCTGGCGAATCAAACTCCGGCGAAACTATTCTGGTTTGGTAATGCAACTATGGAGCTGATTGATGTGTACCGGTTCTGCTTGGACAATGCAAATAAACTGGAGGGAGATGGTACATCCTTTGTTGTCTATGAACTCACGGGCGAATCCGCATACGCGGTATATGTCTTGACCCCCAATACGGTTAGGGCGCATAATTTCTATCTCGCTCCGATGCGTGCTATTGGTATTATGGCGAAAGAGGCAACCACTTCCCTGACTCTCCGTCTCAATACCCATGCGCTCATCCCAATGCCGGGATCTATGGAACCGGTGCAGGATATTACTCCTGCGCCTGCAAGGCGTATGCGGACATTCGAGGAGACCTATAGTGCTACTCTCTATATCTCTGCCACTGCTTCTGCTGACGGAGAGAAATACAAAGCATATATTACCCTCGCGGAAAATAACAGCGCGCACGATGAGTTTGTAGGCGGCGAGGACGCAGAGTGTATCGTGTCTCAGAATATGGCGGATTTCACTTTCCATACGCCGCTCACGATGTACACGATTTGCGAGAATAAGACGCTCATGTACGACTCGCGTTCTCTCCTTGGACGTATACCGCTTGGATTTGCTATGCAGAGCGAGTATAGTTTCGATGACCGTATTGTCCTCTCCTTCGCTACGGAAGGGAAATGGGATAGACCGTTGTACCTCTATGATGCTCTTACCAATGATAGCATTATGATTCTCAATGGTATGTGTGTTACTATTGCTGCACCCCAGACGGATGAGATCCGTTATTATATCAACGGGGCCGCTAACACCTCTTCTTCCGATGACCATTCAGGTACGCCTACTGGCATAGAAATTGTTAATGAACCCAATGACCAAGTGCCCAATGACCAAATGGGAAATGACCAAATGGTACATATCTATGATGTCTTGGGTCGCCATGTGATGACGCTTGCTCCGAATGACCTCATCTATAATGTGAAACTGCCGACAGGTGTCTATATCATCTCTCGCGGCAATAAGACAGAAAGGATGGTAATAAAATGAAAAAAGTAATAGGTATTATAGTCTGCTTATGGGTAGTAACAACTGCTGGCGCTGTTGAGTTTGCCCCCGCAGCTCCATTCCGATCTACTTCGGCATATGGAGCCCACGGGGAGCAATATCAGCAGCAGATGATGACCGCTAACAGCCGCCCGCAATCCGTAGGCTCGCTCTCCGCCATCAGCGCTTCTAACTTCGAAGCGCTCAATGGCGAGGGTGGTGCGTTCTATTCGCCATCCGAAGCTTCTTCCGCTCCGTCTGGACCCAGAAAAGCGGTAGGTCGTCCGGGGTCAGGAGAAGGAGGTATCGGTGTTATTGTAGAGGAATCACCCATTGGTGACACGCCTTGGCTTATCATGCTCCTTCTTGGGGTGGGGTATATAGCATTCCTTACCTTCCGCCGCCAAACCCGTAACCCGTCACCCGTAACCTGTAACCCGTAATCCCTGACATGCGAGTAGTTGTTCAACGTTGCAGCCGCGCGGAAGTGCGTATTGATGGCGCGGTAGTGGGAAAAATAGCTAAAGGCTTCGTCCTCCTGGTCGGATTTACCGACTCGGACACCCCGACCGAAGCGGATCTCTTGGCGAAGAAAATAGCACAACTACGCGTGTTCGAAGACCCGGAAGGGAAGATGAACCTCGCTCTACATGATATAGAAGGTGCTGTCCTGAGTATCTCCCAATTCACACTCTATGCCGATTGCCGCAAAGGCAACAGGCCTTCGTTCATACGCGCTGCACGGCCCGAACAAGCATCGCCGCTGTATGACTATTTCAATAACACCCTGCGCGAAACATACCACCTGCCGGTTCAGACAGGACGGTTCGGCGCAGACATGAAGGTCGATTTTGTCAATGACGGACCTGTCACGATCCTCCTTGATTCGGACGACCTGTCCCCAAAATCATAACTGAAACACCCTCTCTCGTAGCGTAATCGGACGGCTCTGCTGCGGATTATGCTACTGTAACTATAACGCGCGCGCATGCGCGCTCCTTATTATTATAACACGTGCGTGCGTAAGAAGAGAGGCTCCGGACCGATTCTGACCTCTTTTTCACAAAAAGACAGAAAGAACTCGAAAAAAGGCATTTATCATCATTGTTGATTTTCAATGACTTATAAAGAAAGTGAAAAAATAATGCAAAAAAAATGCAAAAATATTTGGTCAGTTCAAAAAAAAGCAGTACCTTTGCACTCGCTTTCGCCCAAAAAACAGGGGTAGCCCAAAAGAGCGCAAGCAAAAATGATCTTTGAAAGAATGTCTATTCATAACAAGATGTAGTACAAGAACTGAATGAGAGTCGGTCTTGGGTTTGAGATAATTCTCAATTCTCAATTCTCAATTCTCAATTAAATAGGTTCCCGAAAAATTCTACACTTGATAAATTCGATTATTCTGAGCTAAGTTATAATTTCTTTTACAACGAAGAGTTTGATCCTGGCTCAGGATGAACGCTAGCGACAGGCCTAACACATGCAAGTCGAGGGGCAGCGCGGTTGAAGCTTGCTTCAATTGGCGGCGACCGGCGCACGGGTGCGTAACAGGTGTGCAATCTGTCCATAGTCGGGGAATAGCCCAGCGAAAGTTGGATTAAAGCTCCATGTGAGTGAACGCCGCATGACGATCATTTGAAACGTAAGGACTATGGGTGAGCACGCTTCTGATTAGGTAGTTGGTGGGGTAACGGCCCACCAAGCCGACGATCAGTAGGGGTTCTGA
>OCTW011592238.1_pt1 | contig 22341 bp, 43 predicted proteins | sample 1539671 | NCBI WGS metagenome assembly OCTW01 (sample SAMN02144230, study PRJEB22623) | gut metagenome | biome: sheep rumen | host: Ovis aries | place: New Zealand
CAGGTGTTGCTACCATTACTGCGACCAATGATTCCAATTATAGTGTAATGTATATGGTCAAAGTGGTGTCATAAGTCAGTCACTTAAACCTCTAACTGATTGACTTATGACGCGCGAACAAGTCCGTTTCCAGGTAGCCCTTTCCTGCATCCAGGGCGTACTCGAAGCCAAGCACGGAATCATCGCCGAGGTTATCCCCGCGGTGGCCGTGTCCGAATCTCTGCGCATAGCGGATGAGTTCGTGCGCCAATGGTTCAACGATAAAAACGAGAAGCAATGAGCATTGAACAATCTGTCCAGGAGTTTCGGGCCATCACAAAACGGGTAAGCACATCCACCACGATTGCGCTCTGGGTTTGTCTTGGAATGACTATCCTAATGTTTGCGGTTTCCTTCTTTATTCCGCCGAAGGGAGTTATTGACGGGTCAATCTTCAAGGCCGCCGGATTCCTTTTCGGGTTCGCCACCTTATTTGAGGTGCGCGAGGCCATTCGTGAGGGCCTGGGCGTGAGACTGACGCACGGTGACACTACCATCGAAATCCGCGACACGGACCGGGAGGGCGAAGGCGATGAGTAAGTATTTTTCCGCAAAGGAATTCCGGGCCTGCGTTCCGTCTTGCTCCATTGAGCAGATGGATGCGGGCTTCCTGGAACTCCTGGACCGGGTAAGGGAAGCCGCCGGGATTCCGCTGGTGCTTAACTGCGCTTACCGGAGCCGCGAGTGGGACCTTTCCAAAGGCCGTTCCGGTAACTCCGCGCACACCAGGGGCCGGGCCGTGGATATCCGCTGCAATACCAGCGCGAACCGCTACAAGATTGTAGCCGCCGCCCTGGGGTGCGGTATCCGCCGGATAGGTATCGGCAAGACCTTCGTACACCTGGATGATGATGACACCCTTCCGCAGGGGGTAATTTGGGACTACTATGGTGAGTAAGAGCCGGGACCCACGCCAGCCCAGGCCGGGGGAATACCTCGCGGCCCTGGCCTTTATAACCTCCGTTATTCTCCTTTGCCTGGGCCTGGGCGGATGCTCTCCGCGCATCTATGAGCGGGTGATTACCCAGCGGGATACCACCTACATAGTGAAGCGGGATTCCGTGCGGTTCTATGACCGGGATAGCATCTTCATCAGGGAGAAGGGGGATACCATCTACCAATATGTGGAGAAGTGGAGGTGGAGGGACCGGGTACGGGTGGATACCATCTACCAGGCCCGCGTTGATTCCGTCTTTGTAGACCGCATTAAGGAGGTGGAGGTAAGCAAGCCCTTATCCTGGTGGGAAAACGCCAAAATCCTGGCTTTTTGGTACCTTTTTGGGGCGGTCCTGCTACTGCTCCTATATGTATTTCGTAAACCATTAATAAAACTGATTCGGATATGAGAAAGATTTGGGACAAAATCGTAGAGTGGATTCAGTCCATCCCTGCGGACAAGAAAATGCACTTTGTGGCCGGCTTTATCATCGCGGCCTTCTTCGCCCTGGCCCTGGGGATGCGGGTGGCCGTTGTTCCGGCCATCGCCGCCGCGTTCATCAAGGAATTCTTCGACCAATGGACCACCGGGAAATGGGAGTGGTGGGACTTCGCCGCTACCTGCCTGGGCGGGCTGCTTATCCAGGTCTTTATCCTCCTGGGTATGTGGTGGGGATTCGCTTAACGGGCCGCAGTCTGCCGAAAAGACGGGCGGCTATCGTGGAGGGCTGGGGCCTGCGGGCTCCGGCCCTTCTTGCATGAAAATACCCCGGACCATCTCGGCCGGGGGTATCCGTTGTCCTATATTATGAAAATCTATTTGCGGTCGCAAGATACTGCCTAAATTCGTACTTTCCAAAGAAAATTCACGGGTGATGAAAATTTTTTGCAACTTTTGATAAAATTATTTGGATAATCAAATTTTATTTGTACCTTTGTACCAACAAACAAAGAAGATAAACCTTTAACACCTTTTGAATATGACACGCGAAATTCTCAACAAGATTGCAAAGGCAAAGAAAATCAATCTCGATTGGTACGACCACATTAACGCCTTCATTAATCCCAACTATACAAAGGTATTCGTTACCTTCGGAGCCCTGGAGGTTTGCTTTGGCTCCCGTACCTTCTGCAATAAAAAGACTATCGTCCTTTCCCTTTCCGCTATCCAGAAGAGAGAGGAAAACGAATGGGAGTACACTACCCAGGGCTGGGAAAGAATTGAATATATCCATTAATTATTAACCCGGCCCCCTCCGGGGGGCCATAAAACCTTACGCCTTATGACTTATTATAACATTTGGGCCTGGAAAGATGCGGAGAATCCGCAAAGGCCGGACTACCGCGAAATGGATTTCCACCGGGATACGGCCCTATCAGCAGGGAAACACCTGGCAGACCGCTACTCACTGGTTGAGGTTGAGCAGGTAGAAGCCCCGGCCCAAGATTTAGATGCCATTGAAGGAACATCCCTGGTGATGTCCTGGAAAAACGGAATTCAGCAAACAAAATAACCCTTTAACCCTTTACACTATGAGCACAAGATGTAACATTATTATCAAGGATGGCGCAGAGCGCATCTACCTTTACCACCATCACGATGGCTACCCACTGGGAGTTGGAACGGAACTCCAGGACTACCTCCAGCGAAAATGGGGTGAATCCTGGCGGAGTTATTGGTGCGGAACCAGCATCGCCAATGACCTGGTGAAAGGCCATATCAACTACCCCCTTGCAAAAGAGCCGCACGAAGATGATGAATACGAAGTCACCTACGGACTGCACGGCGATGTGGAGTATGTCTATGTGATTAACTGCCGGGCCCGGACCATCCGTTGTTATTCCATACCCTGGGATGATGAATTCCACAAGGACTCCGAATCCAATGGGAGAAGGTCTTTACCCGGAGGTGCCTGGAGCATATCCCCACCATCCCGGAGCGGGAAGCCTATATCAAGGACTATGAAGCCCGTCAGGCCGCAAGACGGGCCGCTGCTATACGATAACCCTTAAACACCAAAGAATATGACACACGATTTTACAACCCTGGCCGGGATTATGGCCGCCGCAGAAGAACTCAACGAAGCCGCCAATAAGGTGGGCCTGGAGTATTGGTTTGATATTGACTTCCACTTTATGACTATCAGCACAAGGATAACGAAGGGCATTGGCCCCGGTTGCAAGGATAAATGGCCCGGCTGCGTGATGGCGAAACTCTCCGCCGGGATGATATGGCAGAAGATGGAGGAAGCCGCAGAGTTCCTGGCGAAGTACCAGGAGGACCAGGCCGCAACCCTGGAGAAGGAGGTAGCGGACCTGGCGGAGCAGTTGAAGAACAAACGGGCCGCTCTACGGAAGACCAAAAAGGAGGGGCGAAATGAGGTACATTGACGCAAACAAACTGCTTGCCGAGATAGAACAGAAGATTAGTATTTGTGAAAAGCAGCGGTCCGATGCGATTGAGATCGAATGTTATAACCTTGCAGATTACGCGTCGGCGAGAATTGGAGAGTTACGCGTCATCCAGGAAACCATCGCCTCTCTCCAGCAGGAGCAACCGGTCGGCGAAGAATACGCCATCGAAATAGGCAAGGGTGTTCACACGCTCCGTGTCGGCTCGCAGTCGGATATTGACCACTTAATCCATCAAGAAAAGCAGGAGCAGCCAAAGGTGGATTTGGAGGAGTTTGATAAGGAAGTGACTAAATTATGGGGTAGATGTGCAGCCGAGCCAAATGATTCAATCGCTTGTTTGCATATTGAAACTTTTAATGAAATTGCCCGCCACTTCTACGAACTTGGACTTAACGCAAGAAAGGAGGACGCGAAATGAGCAAGAAGAAACTTCCGGTAGAGCCCCTGGAAAGGATGGAGCACCGGATTGTATGTAAGCACTACTCCTATGGGAATTGCTGCAAGCGCAGCGGATACTACGGACCAACTCTGCATATCACGATGGGATGCACTCCGAATTGCGACTGTAGAAGGATGAAGATATTTGACACCAAGCACGGACTTGAAAAGGGGGTGGAATATGAAGACTACGGATATTAAACGAGGTGGAGTAAGACCGGGAGCCGGGCGGAAGTGCCTGGCCCCGGAAGCCCGCCGGGCTGGAGTAAGTCTTTCCATAACCAGCGATACCGCAAGGAAACTCCGGGAACTCCGGGAATGTGGCTACCCTATAAACAAGGTCCTGGAAACTATTATTAGCAAAAGTTACCGGGCTTGCGTTCTTTGCCGGATTGAACGCCTGGACCTGGATAATAAGGGGATATTTTCCGATGCTTCCTTTGAAGATTTTGCATATCCGGAATAAATGACTACCTTTGCACCTGGGTATCCTGGGAAGAACCTCCTGGTTTACCCAAAGGTGTAAAGGGTGGGGCCTTCCATAGTGGAGGGCCCCATTATTTTTGCAGTTTTTGTCTTGTTGTTGTCCAAAATTACAAAAGAGTTACAAATGGATTTACGAATGGAAAGGCCGTAACTCACTGAAAACGAAAAGCATCGGCCCATCGCAGGCGGATGCTTCTACTAACCACATAATTAATAACACTAAACCCTCAACCGGGGAAATCCTCTGGAGCCGTGCTGGACCATTTTAGTGGGCTCACGCAGATGGTGGGCCTTCCTGGCCGGGAACCTGGTTGCCATCCGTGCCGCCGGATTTTGTCCTATTGTTGTCCGAATCGGGCCAGCGGAATAGTTCCAGGACCTTCCGGTTTGCTTCCCAGGCCAGCCGCCAATTCCGTTCCGCGTAGATATCCGCCACCTGGTAATCGCCCAGGTGTCCCAGGGCTTCATCTATCGTGGCCTTCTCCACTCCCTGCCGCCGGGCCAGGGTGGCGAAGGAATGGCGGGCCGCGTAGAAGGTGAACGGCTCCAGCCCTTCCCGCTGGCACCATTGGCGGAGATACTTATTCACCATCGTATCCGCAATCCTGGAGGACTTCCAGGTATGGAGGGCCGGGAGCCACCAGGGGGAACCCGTTTCATTTTGTAACGCCTTAATGAAGGGCCCTATTTCCGGCTCTATTGCCGCGATAACCTCCGCCCGGTCCTGCCGCCTATCCCTTGTCTTGCTTCGGTTATAACGCCAGGAAGGGCCAGTGAACGCCGGGGCTTCCCAAAGGTCCGCCAGGTTGGCTCCCATCGTTCCCAGGGAAACCAGGAAAGCGGCCAGGGCGGTCCGTTCCTGGGGAACCTCCGGGCGGGCATCTATGAGCCGCTGGATTACCTCCACCGGGAGGGCCTTCTGCCCTTGCGGAATTGTGCGCCGCAAGGGAATGGAATTAAACGGGCTCCGGGGTATAAGGATACGCCCGGAATCTTCATCGTTGTAGCGGTCCTTCGCCGCCTGGAAGATATGGGCCAGCCGGGAAAGCCACCTCCCGGAGTTACCGCCGGGGGTGGTGGCCTTCCTGGTCCGCTGATACTCACCCGTATGGTAGTTGTAGAATGTCCGGGGCTGGTTATCGGCCCATTCCTGGAACTCCATCAGGAGGGTGCGTGTAATTGAGTTTATATCCAGGGTATCCCGGCCCAGGAAGCGGGCCAGGGCGTTAAGGGCCGTTGTGTATCCGGCCCTGGTACCCACCGCCTTCACCAGGATAAACTCACGGCCAAAGGCGAAGAAGTCCAGCCGGAAGGAATCCGCCGTGAGGGTATCCCGGATATGCTGTACCACCTGGTCCACATTCCAGCCCTCCAGGGTAAAGGGTGACAAGTTGTCACAAGTTGCCCGCATCCTGGAAATGAGTTCCCCGGCCTTCTCCAGGATGGTTGCGTTTTTGATACGCCCTGACCGGGTGAGGTCCTGGTCCCTGGCTACCAGGGTGGTGGGGAGCCGCCGGGATACCCCTTTGAAGGTAACCCGTATCTTCACGGGATAGGTACCATCCTTCCGCCGCCCTCCGGGGATGATAATGGCCTTATAGGTAATCATTATGAAGGGAGGTTATCCGGGTAGGAGCCTGGGCCAAAGATAAGGTCTATAAGACGGAGCATCGCCGCCGGGTTATTCTCCAGGTTGCGGAGGGCTTCCTGGTAGTCCTGCTCCGTCACCTGGACACTTTCCGGGATTTTTATATTAATGTGTGAAGAACTTTTTTTCAAAGCGAATCGGTAAGGATTTTTCAATGGTTGATTAGTTTGGTGTTAGTGCGGAATAAGGGATGCAGGGATGCACCCCTTATTTTGTTTCAGTTCGGTAGTTTTTGGGGGCGAATGCTCCGGCTCCCAGGAAGGCCCCTCCCTGGAACTGCGCCAGCATCTGCGCCTGGATGCGGATGGTTTCCGCCATATTATCAAACATAGCCCGCGTTGCCTCCGGGATGAATACGCCCTCGGCCTGGGCCTGGGCTTCCTTCCTCGCTTCGGCCTTGCTGATACTTTCCTGGACTTCATTCTCCAGTCCGTTCTGCTGGGCATAGAAACGCACCTTTATTTCCAGGTTATCGGTAAGATACCTTTCATCACCCTTTAATGCCAGGGAAAGTGTTGGCGGAGCAACCCCCAACTGACTGGCGAAATCTTTTTGATTTTTCACCAACTGATTAAGGCGTGCGAGGTGAAATACACGAATAAGAAGGTCCTTGCGTTCCTCCAAAGATTGACAAATTGTATTCATAGCCTACAAAAAAATCTAATTAAATTTGGATATATAAAACTTTCTTTTTATATTTGCACCAACATACAAACAAACATAATAAAAATGATGGAAAATAACAAATCTATGAGGGCGCAGATGATAGCGATGGAGCCGGGCCAGGTCCTCCGTTTCCCCCTGGAAGCGAAAGGATATAGCACGATCCGCGGCTATGCCAGCGACCTCTCCTTCCTCTATGTGCGGAAGTACCGCACCCACCGGGACAAGGTGGCCCGGATGGTAGTTGTAACCCGTGAGCAGTAAAGCGATGGAACGCAACCTTAACGCCCTTATCCAAACCGCCGTAGAACTTGGAACGGCCCGCACCCTGGAAGTCCTGGGAGTTTCCTCCGGGGAGGTAAGCCAGCGGAAGGCCCGTGACACTTACGGAAAATGGTTCCTGGATGCGGACCGGGCCGGAAGGATAAGCCCTTGCAGGGTGGATGATGGCCGGAACGGAACGCGCCACTACCGGGTGGTGGATATCCTGGCGTTGAAGGTTGAGGACCACGCACGGGCAGAACTGAAATTGCACCAACACAATGTATAACCCTTTACACCAAACACCAATGAAAAAGACATTATCCTTTATCCTGGGAGTGGTTGCGATAGTAGCCCTTATCCTTGGATGCGCAGAGAACCCGGATGGGTCCTGCAACCTGGCCTGGAGCCTTACATGGCTGGCCGTATTCGCCGCCGCCGGATGGGCCTGGGGAAAGTTAAACCCGCAGAAGAAGGAGGGCCGGAAATGAGCAAGTATCTGCACACCCTGGACCCGCACGATAACCCGGTCCAATATGACGGGTACGATGGGGATTACACCGATGAACCGGACCCCGTGAACGAATAACCTTTAACACCTTACCGATATGGAAAAAGAAACCAAAACAACCGCCGCGAAGAAGCCCGCTGAAAAGCAGTCAGTATTCGCCACCCTCTCCGCCATTGACTGCGGGGAACACATTGAGAAGAAGGAAGCCGGGCGTGACCGCCAGGGAAATCCCGTAAAACTCTCTTACCTTTCCTGGGCCTGGGCCTGGCATATCTGCAAGCAGAACTACCCGGATGCCCTTTATACCATCTACGAGAATGAGAACGGAAGGCCGTACTTTGATGATGGCCGGACCTGCTGGGTGAAGACCGGAGTTACCATTGAGGGCCAGGAGCATATTGAATACCTCCCCATAATGGACTACCGCAACCTCTCTATCCCCCTGGATAAAGTAACCTCTATGGATATGAACAAGGCCATCCAGCGGAGCCTTACAAAAGCCCTCGCAAGACACGGCCTGGGACTTTATATTTACGCCGGGGAGGACCTTCCCTGGAGTGAGGAAGAAGCAAAAGCCAGGGAGGAAGAAGCGGAGAAAGCCGGATACACCAAGAAGCCCGGCAAGAAGGCCGCAAAAACGGCCCAGGAAACAAGTTCTCCCGCCGGACAAGGTAACGCCCCGGCGAAGAAGCCGGAAGCCCCTGCGCCCGGTTCCGAGAATTGGAACCGCTGGGTAGTAGCCATCGCCACCGGAGCCCCCAGCAAGACCGGGCAGAAGGTAGATTGGATGGAAGCCTTCAAGGCGAACTACTCATGGGAGCCGGACCTTATCGCCCGCCTGGAGGAAGATGTATTTAATTACCGCGTGGAGAAAGGCATTAAGGCCGGAGCCACCGCACAAGCATAGGAGGGCCTGGAAATGATTACACCGATTGCAATACTTGAACAATCCCGCCTTTCCAATACCCTGGAATGCGTTACGGATTATATCCTGGTATTAAACCCATTTACGGGTGAACGGCGCAACCTCTCCAAAGAAGAAGCAAGGGAATTAATTATATCCCGTAAACTCCAAAGGTATGAGATTAAGCGCACCAACGAGAATGCAGGGACTGAAATCCTGGGGGCCGTTTGGGATACGAAATACCACGCCTTTAAGAAGGCTTACGGAGTAGCAGGATACGCCGCCAAGTTACGGAGAACCCTGGGTATAAAGGATAAGACTGGGAGCGCCCTGGAAGAAGCCAAGCGAGAGGTCCGGGAGAAGCGGGACCTATTCCGCAAACAACTACACCGAGCCATCCATAAAATGTTCAATGAACCATACGAAGAAGATTAACCCTTTAACACCTTACCATTATGAATAACAAAGAAATCACCAACGCGATTGCGGAACTCTACCGCACCGCCAGCACCCTGGAAGAACTCTACATTGAGAATGAGGGCGAAGTTACCGAAGAAGCCGCCGAGAAGGAGGAACAACTTGAAGCCATCAAGGCCCTATTGAACGGAGAAGGGATTGATTCCCTGGGCCGTTGGCTGGCCGGGAAGGAGCAGGAGAAGGCCATACTCAAAGCGGAAAAGGCCGCTATTGACCGCAAGATGAAGGCCGTAGATGGAACGATAGACTACATTAAGTTCCAGGTGGGCCAGGTGCTCCGGGCTACCGGATGCGAGAAGGCGAAGGGCCTGGCTTACGGCTTCTCCGTAGCCACCAGCACGAAGAACTCCGTGAACCAGGAAGCCCTGGATGCCGCCTACCTGGAGAGGGCGAAAGCCGCCCTGGTCCACGCCCTAATCCCGGAGTGGGTGCATATCACCTTGAAAGCCACCACCACGGAACTGAACGCCGCTGGCGGTGATGCCCTGGGATTCATTGAAACCACCACCACGGAAACCTGCCGCTTTACGAAGCCCAGGGCCGCGAAGGAGGAAAAGAAGGAGGAATAGGCTATGGTCATTACATTGAATATCCAGGGGGCCAGCCCGGAGGAAATCCGGGAAGCCTGCAAGCAATTCGCTGAAATGGGTATCAATAACCGAGTAATAGTGAAGGGTGAGGACCTGGTGAAAGACCAGGTCCTGGCCCCCACTCCGGAACCAAAGAAACCCAAACGGATTATTGCGAAGCGCAAACATAATCGCTATACCGGATTCCAAAGCGAATATAATTGCTTCGCTATGGCCGGATGGGACCATTGCGAAACCCGCGTATTTTCGGAAGTATGTAAGCGGCTGAATGTGCAACTATATAAATTCAATAATAATCACCATCCGCATATTTCACAAGAAGATACTGATATCGTGGTGGCTGAATTGCGGAAGGAAACGCCGCGAAACCTGGGAGCCGTTAAAACCATAGGAGAAAACCGGGTGAGATATACCAATAGAGTGAGGGATATATAATGTTAGATGGAATATGGAACGCGAGATAAAAGGTATATGGATACCCATTGAGATTTGGGAAGCCAGCGACCTTTCCTGGAATGAGAAAATTCTACTTATGGAAGTAGATTCTTTTACCAGCCAGGAAAAGGACTGCTACTTTTCCAATGACTATATCGCCGAACTCCTGGGGATTAAGCCGGACACCGCAAGCAAGATGGTATCTTCCCTTATTCGTAAAGGATATCTCCGCCAGGTCCGTTTTGACGGGCGAAAAAGATACCTGGCTTCCTGCATATCAATCCGATGCATGGTAGGATTAAAATCCGATGCTGCCTATGATGAAAACCATAGGCAGGGTATGAGAAATATCATAGATAATAATATATCTAATAAACCAGGTAATAAAATATCTTCTAACGAAGATAATAATATATCTATTAACCCCAAACCCCAAAAGTTTGATTTCCGGAAGGCCCTGCTATCCGCAGGGGTGGAGCCGGAAGTGGCCGATGCCTGGCTCCAGGTACGGAAGGCGAAGAAGGCCGTAAACACGGAGATTGCCTGGAAGGCCATTTCTAACCAAATAGCCAGGGCTGAGAAAATCGGAAAAACCGCCAATGAATGTATCCGGGTAGCCGTAGAGAAATCCTGGAGCGGATTCAACGCCGATTGGTTGGAGGACTTCCCTTCAAAGGGAACGCCCAGCCGCCGGGCAGGAGCCCCCGTCCGCCGGAATAATACGGAAGACCTCCTGGCCCTGGGAGCGGAAATGTTTGGACCTCAAAGCACGCCTTACGATGAACAATAAAGAACAACTGATAGCCGCCGGGGGCCAGGCCCTTACCACCCTGGTTGAATTCAACCCCCGCGCCAACCTGGTAGCCATCCGAAAGGACCCTGTTGGATTCCCCAGGATTTCCGCCACGCCCAGGGATGAAGCGATAGCAAAGATGGCCCGGATTGTTTACGCATCATTTCTCTACCGGAACCAGGCAACCACGAAGGAGGTTATTACCTTCACCGCTACGGCCCTGGTTGATGAAATCCTGGCAGACCCGCACTACGGCCTGCAGACCCTCTCCTGGATGGAGATAGGAATGGTTATCCGCCGGGCGGTCCTGGGAGGTGCAAAAGAACTCTACGGAGTATCCGTTGCATCCCTCTACTCCGCCCTGGTGGAATACGCCAAGACCGAAGGCCACGAAGCCAGCAAGAAAGCAAACCAATAAACCAGCAAACAATGGAAATCAAAGGAAAAGCACATTGTTTATTTGAACAAAGTGGAACATTTAAGCGAGAATTTATCAAGTTAGGCATTCCCGCGGAAGATTATGATATACAAAACAATTTCGGAGAAACGGACCACACTAATGACCTATTCGCCGAGATTGAAGCCGCCTATGAGGGGGGGGCAAGTATCTTTGATAAGATGACAAAGGACGACCTTATTATGGCTTTCTTCCCCTGCATATATTTTTCCTGTATGAGCCAAATGCTGATAAGTTACACGCACCGCAATTATGTAAACCTTTCTCCGAAGGAAAGGATAGATGAAATCTTGAAGCGTTCAGCAAATCGGGAGTTATTCTTTGCCCGTGCCGTTAAGATGGTGGCCGTAGCAAAGATGCGGGGCTTGCGCCTTATAATGGAAAACCCGTGGAGTGAACAAACCTTCTTGAAACAAAACTTTCCTTTTAATCCTTCCGTGATTGATAACGATAGAACCCGCCGGGGAGATTATTACACCAAACCCACCGCCTTTTGGTTTATTAACTGCAAGGCCGGGAATGGGTTCACTCTACAACCCCGAAAGAAGGACAAAAACATTTGCCAAATGCCGAAATCCAGCGAGGCTGGTTTATGCTCAGAAGAGCGCAGTATGATAAGCCCAGACTACGCCAGTAATTTTATTTGTGATTTTATATTGGGCCGTGAGCAAATCGGCTCCCAGTTACAACTATTCAAATAAACCCTTTACACTTATGCAAGCAATCAACATTGAAAGAAGATTCGAGGAACGCCTGGAAGTTATCCGCCGCCAGGCAGAATTCCTCCCCACCGGGAAGCGGAACCTGGTGCTCAATAACTGCGCGAAACTCTCCGCCTACGCAAAGAAGGCCGGGAAGCAACTCGCCACCGCCCACCACCGGGGACCCGTTCACCAGCCCTGGGATGCCAGGGAGCAGGAGGATTTCGCCAACTTCGCCAACCAAAAGAAGCGGATATGGGCCGCGCTCCTGGCTGGCCGGGTGCTCTCCCTGCAGAACGCCCAGGAATTCGGCACCTCGCAGATGCACACCCACTTCTGCGATATCCGCCAGGAGATTAAGGATAAGCACCTGCCTTACACCCTCTGCGATGAGTGGTACCATCCCGGAGAAGGCCGGAGCCGATTCAAGAAGTATTGGTTAGTCCACGATTTGGAAAAGGAGGGTGAATAATGATACCTGCAACTATCTATAAAAAGGCCGTTCAAACCTGGGGAATATCCCAGCAAATGAATATGGCAAGCGAAGAATGCGGAGAATTATTATCAGCACTTAATAAGTTCCGCCGGGCCCGTGTAAAAAAGGAAGCCGTTATTGAAGAAATCGCAGATGTTATGATTATGATGGAACAACTCCGTATATGGTTCGGCCCTGCCGAAGTTGATGAAGCGAAGCGGAAAAAGATAGTCCGTTTGGATGAAAGGCTACAAGAAAAGGAGGTTACCAATGAATAGCACGATTGCCGCCTTCATCGGCGGGCTGGCCCTGGGAGCCGCCGGAACGATGGTTATACTCCTGGCCCTCTTTTGGGCCGTGAAAGAAATCCGGGAGCACGAAGGTACCCTGGATGGTGACGATGAAGAAGATAACGAATAACCCTTAAATAGCAACGATTATGGCAAGTTTTAATCAGATTACCCTTCTTGGAAATGTGGGTAACTTGGAAGTAAAGACCTTCTCAAACGGAGGTAAGATTGTGGAAGCATCACTGGCTACCGGGAAACGATGGAAGGACCGGAACGGGGACCAGCACGAAGAAACCCAATGGCACCGCCTGGTGATAGGTGGCCCCCTGGCCGATACCGCAGAAAAGTATATCCACAAGGGAGATTCCCTTTTTGTGCAAGGTGAAATGACTTACCGCCAATGGGAAACCAGGGAAGGCGAGAAGCGCACCTCCCCGGAGGTCCGGGTGCTCACCCTCCAACTGATGCCGAAGCAGGATAAGGGCCAGGCTCCCCAGGCCGCAGCCCCGGCCCCGGCCCCTGGACCGATGCCCGGTTTTGCCGGGGATGATGGTAGCGAAGATTTACCATTCTAAAACCGCCGCAGATGGGACTTTATAAGCAAGGGGAACGGGTGACCTGGCGCGGGATAAACCGCGATTATACGGGGGTTGTGGAGGGCTTTTTCGGGGCCTTCGCCGTAGTTCGGGTGGACCAATCTTGGAAATCCGTTCTCCTGGCTAATGAAACAATAAACAGCAAAGCAAAATAACGGATATAATAGAATTAAAAAGTAACCAATTATGATACCGAAAGAAACCAAATTGGACCTTGTTAGAATTTCTAACCTCACCCAACGAATGACGGATACCGAAAAACAAAGATTCAACGGAGTCCTTAATCCGGAAAAAATAACCACAACTTCAAAAGGTGGGAGATGTATTCCCGGCGAAGAATGGAATCAAAGAATAAGGCCGATAATGTTGGAATCATCAAAAGATAAAGAATTGAATTTTAAGGATATTGAAGAACGCCTCCAACTCATAGCAGAAAAGAATGATGCTCAAATGGCATTGGATATTAAAAATGCTTTTTGCCGTTGGTATCGGATTGAAAAGATAACCCCGGAAGATGGGGATATAGTTATACTCTTTTTAATGGATGGAAGCACAATCCTCACGAAGTGGGATAGTGGGTGTGATAGGCAAGCGATTGAAACACGCCTTTTTCTTAAAGGCCGTTATCCCATTTTTTGGTGTCCAGCCTGGCAAATGTATAATATAATAACCCTTAAAAGCCTGGAAATCGGATTAAATTGGGATTAACTTTCCGGCACGATTGCAACCTCCTTCCCCGCGTGGGAAGACGGCAATAATTAACATTCACCAAAAAGGCGGAAAGGACGCCGGACCAGGTGGAAGCCCTGGGGAATAAGTATTGATACTCTAACCAAAACCAGCCCCGGAGTGGGTGGTGCCGTTCCGGGGCTCCAAAAAGAACCAGGTTAAAAGACGCTCTTTGACTATTCCAGCGAAAGGCCTCCTGGTCTGCCCGGTAGCACTATTTAATAACAATCATTTGCGCGGCCAAAGGACCGCGAGCCGGTGCAAATCCGGCGGCACTTGTGATTTATTCGATAGTGAAAGGGACTTACCACGGCCGTGAGGTCCAGGGAAACCGCAAAGGAATAGCAAATGCTATAAAGTATGTCTTGACCTGGCCGGGGGTGATACCCTTTCCAGGTCCCAAGGAAAACCCAATTTAACAACCTTTAATTCAATTCTATTATGACAAATCCCAAAAGACCCCTCCAGGTGGTAAGACCTGGAAACCAGCCCGCCGGGCAAATCAGCAAGGAGCAAATCGCCGCTGAACACTACCGCGCCTATAACCAGCAGATGCAGAGCATCGCCCAGGCCATCCTCTACAATATGCTCCACGCCTTCCATCCGCAGACCACCCCGGAAGGAACGGCCCTTGTGGACCGCGCCCTGGAAATGGCGGAGCACTATATGCTCAACGCCGGGAAGGCCGTAGAAAAGGCATTTGAAAAGCAGATGGCCCTGGCCGAAGCAGAAGAAGCCAAGAAGAAGGAGGAAGCCGAAAAAGCCGAATAAGATGCGCGGTATCTATATCGGAATAGACCCCGGAGAAAACACCGGAGTAGCCATTGTGAGGGATGGGGTGCTGGCCGAGTGCCACACCCTTCCCATCCACAAGGCTATGGACCTGGTGAAAAAGGAATACTACGCCGCCCTGGCCGGAGTAATCCAGCCCCGCTTCCTGGTGGTGTATGAGGATGCCCGGCTCCGGAAGTGGTTCCCACAGGAACGGAACAACTCCGAATACCGGGGCCGACTGATGGGAGCCGGAGCCGCCAAGCGGGATGCCAAGATATGGGAGGAATACCTTTCCGACCTGGCTATCCCCTTTGAACGCCACAAGCCGGAGCCAGGCCTTACCAAATGGTCCGAAGACTATTGGAAGCGGATTACCGGATACGCCGGGCGGACCTCCAACCATGCCAGGGATGCCGCCCTCCTGGTCTTCGGATACTGCGATAGGTAGAGGACACTATGGAAACGATGCAGGAACGGGCACGGGCTATAATAGGTACCATCGCAGCGGAACGCCGCGTGGAGTTCATCGTGCGCTCCGTGGCCCACACGGATAATCTGGCCGGGGAACTCTCCGACCTCTGCCAGGAAGTGTACTGCATCCTCCTGGACTACCCGGCGGATAAAATCGTGGACCTATGGGAAACGGAGTGCATCGGCTTCTTCCTGGTGCGAATAATTACCAATCAACTGCGCTCCCGGACCTCACGCTTCTATTACACCTACCGGAAGTTCCAGGCCCTCTGCAATAGCATTGACGGGCTGGAGTTCAAAGACCCTACACCCACCTACTAATGGAAGATGAAAAGGAAATAATCCGCTCCTACAAGGAGATAAGCCAGGACTATACCTGGGACCCCTCCATCTTCTCCCTGGAGGATGAACGGGTATCAGCCGTGAAACGGATTATCCAGGAACGGCTCACCCAGGTGGAGCAAACGATAATCCTCCTATACATTGACTGCCAATCGTACCGGAAACTCGGCGCACGGCTGGGAATCAGCAAGGAAACCTGCCGCCAACTTGTGCTGAAAATCCGGGATAAAATCCTACAAGAATATGAACATCTACATTAATCTTCTGCTCCTGGCCTTCGTTATCACCTGGGTAGTGGATTGCTCCGGCTTTTCGGATACCCTCCTGGGATGGGCCAGCAAGTTCACCGCCCGCTATGGCCTTCCGCCCGTTCGGAGCCTTCGCCCCTTCACCTGCTCCTTGTGCGCTACCTGGTGGGGATGCCTATGCTATGCGGCCATCTCCGGCGGGCTATCCCTCCCGGTCCTGGCATACTGCGCAGCCCTCGCTGGATTATCAAAGACATTTGCGAAGTTTTTTATATTTATTACTGAAACCCTGGATATGCTCCTGGGGAAACTGATGGATAAATGGCTAAACGATTAACGGAATATATGCGCCGCCACTGCCTGGCTCTCCAGGCGGAGGACCGGGCCGACCTGGCCGGGATGCTCCTTCAGTCCCTGGAGGGAATCCAACGGAAAGATAAGGCGGAAACCCTGGCCGCTATCCGCCAGGCGGTCCTGGATACCTACGGGGTGGATATCCTCAAGCGGGGCCGGAGCCAGCCGGGGGCGGACTGCAAGATGATTGCCGCCGCCCTGGCCCTTGACCTTCTCCCTATCACGCAGTCCGAAGTGGCCCGCTGGATGGGAGTAAAGCCCTGCACCGCGAACTACTATGAACGCCGGGTACGCGAAGCCCTGGAAACGCCCGCAAGAAATCCCAGGCTACTGGCTGAATACAAAACAATCTTTGAACAATATGGCAAGAACAATTCTTAATGAGGAAGAAATGACCTTCCTGGCTACGATTGAGCCGAAACTGAAAACCGCCGTGGAAGCCCGCTGGATTTCCCACCTCCCGCAGTCAGCCATTGACCGGATGCTGGAGATATGGGAAGCCCTCTCCGGGACCAAACGCGCCTTCCGGATGGGGTGCGGAACCTGCATCCTTAACCTGGCCGTGGACCTGGGAACACTCTACTTCGCGCAGAAACCGCAGAAAAAGCAAGAAAAGGCCAAAAACGCGCCAAAAGGAGCGAAGGGGAACAATACAACCAATGATGCGGAGAAAAGGCCCCAGGGGCAAGAATAGAAACCGAAAACAAGATATTATGAAACTATGTGCTGCCAAAATAGCCGAAGCCGCAGCCTGGGTGGAACGCAACGGACTGCATCCGCAACCCTGCGGTGCATCCATTAAGGACTTCTGCGCAGCGATGGGAATAACGGAAAGGACCTGGACAAATTGGCAGAAAATTTCCGTTTTTTCCGATGCTATTACGCACGCCCGCGAGGTATTCCGCACCACCACTATCCGCGATGTGGAAAATGCTCTTATCAAGGCTGCGAAGGGTGTGGACTTCACAAAGGAAAAGACTGAAGCAAAAGCGGAAAAGGTTGTAGAGTATGACCCAAAGACCGGGAAGAAAGTGAAGGAATATATGGGGGATGCAAAGGTGGTGAAGGCTACCAGGGAAACAATGTACTACCCGCCGGATATAAAGGCTGCAATCTTCGTGCTTACCAATATGGCACCGGACACCTGGAAGCAGAAGCAGGAAACCACCCTGCAAGGGAATGGTGGGCCGATTGCAATCACCCTGGCCGATAATGCCGCAATGGAAGGACTGAAAAAGGCCCTGGAAACCGGAGCAAAACCCCGGAAGCCGGAAAATGAAGAAGAAACGGAATAAATGAGAACAACGCACACCTTTGAAAAACTATGTGCCGCCCTGGGTGGTGCTCCCCGCTATATTGATAGCCGGGGTGGTGCGCGTTCATCCAAAACGATTTCTGCCCTTCAAATATATTCCCTCCTGGCGATGGAAGACAAAACGCCCACCATCACCAGCATTGTATCCGAGAACCTTCCGCACCTCAAAAGGGGTGCTATCCGTGATTTCAAATTTTCCCTGGTGGATATGGGCCGATGGGATGAAAATGCCTGGAATAAGTCGGAATGTATTTATACTTTCCCGTCCGGGAGCATCCTGGAATTCTTTGGGGCTGATGTACCTGCGAAACTCCAGGGCCCGGCTCGTGACCGATTGCTGATAAATGAAGCCAACCGCGTGGAATGGGAAGCCGCCAGGCAACTGATGGTCCGTACCTCCGGCCTGGTTATGTATGACTACAACCCCAGCGCACCTTTTTGGGGAACGGAGGAAATTCCCAAGCGGGACCGCTACGCCCTGGTTCACTCCACCTACCTGGATAATCAATACCTCCCGGATGAAGTGCGCAGGGAGATTGAAGCAAACCGAGGGACCGGGAATTGGTGGCGGGTATATGGTGAAGGACTTATCGGCCAAATTGAAGGGCAGATATTTGACTTCAAGATAGTAAACGATATGCCGGACCCTGCCGGATTCATTGAAACCTGGGGAATGGACTTCGGCTTCACGAATGACCCAACCACGATTATCCGCTGCCTGGTTCACACCGGGAGAAGGGAAATATATGCGGACCAACTGATATGGCAGACGGGAATGACTAATCCGGATATTGCACACGCATTGAAAGACCTGGGAATCAAGCGGCATGGAAACGGCCCTTGCGTGTGGGCTGATTCTGCAGAACCGAAATCCATAACGGAAGTGGCCGGATACGGATTGAATGTGAAGGGATGCGATAAGAAAACGGCAGTGAGGGAACAAATCCAGGCCCTCCAACCCTGGACCATATATGTAACCCGGCGGAGTGTGGACCTTATCAACGAAGGCCGCAAATACCTATTCAAGCAGCGCACCGATGGGACTTTCACCAATGAGCCGATAGACTTTTTCAATCACGGGATAGATGCCCTTCGCTATGCTTGTTATTCCGGAGTTATTTTGGGCCAAGGCAAAGGAAGGTATAATATCTCCATTCGTGGCGGAAGATAGCCCAAAACCAAAGGAAACGATTAAAGACAAAAGGATATGATAACAACCTACCAGGCCCTCACGATGGGCCAATACCAGGAGATAGACCGCATCACCCGGACCGGGGGCGATGAATTGGAAGTCCAGGTAGCCATCCTCTCCATCCTCACCGGGAAGTCGGAAGCGGAACTCCTGCGCCTTCCCCTGGCGGAGTACACCGCCCTGGCCGGGCAGTCCGCCTTCCTGCGCCAGCCCCTTGAAAAGGTCCCTAAAACCCGCAAGGAGTACGCCCTGGGTGAATGGCGGCTCCGCCCGTGCCAGGACTACCGGAAACTCACCGCCGGGCAATACATAGACTTCCAGGCGTTCACGAAGGATACCCTGGACTTCTGCGGCTTGCTCTCCGTGCTAATGGTCCCGGATGGCCGGACCTACGCAGAAGGGTATGACCCGCTGGAGGTACGGGCCGCGATTGCAGACCGCCTTCCGATGCCGGACGGAATGGCGTTGATTGCTTTTTTTTTGAAGCAGTACGCCGGATTAATTCGGGCTTCCCTAACCTACTCCGAAAACGCCCTGCGCCGGGTGAAGGACAAGGGGATGAAGGCCAGGATACAAGCCAGGATAGACCGGGCCCGGATACTTTTGAATCTCGCTGGGGATGGATTGAGAATGTGAGCCAGGTAGCGGAGGTCCAGGGGCTCACCTGGGACCAGGTCCTGGCGAAGCCTGCCCTGGAATTCCTCAATACGATGGCCTTCCTCCGGGACCGCCGGGAATGGGAGAAGGCAGAACTTGACAAATGGAAGAAAACGCATTAAGATATGGAACTCTTTGAAATGCCGGAAACGGAAAAGGTCCTTTGGGAACTCGCCGCCGCCGTGAAGGAAGACTACAAGAAGCGGCTCACGGGCTCCGGGCATATAGCAAGTAAGGCCCTGGTGAACTCCGTAACCCAGGAGGTTATCGTGGGGGATGCCACCTACGAAGTGGTGCTCCACCTGGAGGACTATTGGAAGTATGTGGAGAACGACACCAGGGGCCGCAAGACCGGGCTTCCTGGGAGGAAGGACCCGCCATTCGATGCCATCTATAAGTGGGTGCGGATAAAGCGCATCATACCCCGGCCAAACGAGAAGGGGAAGAAGCCACCCACCCAGCGGAGCCTGGCCTGGCTGATTGCTCACAAGATTGGGGAGTTCGGAACGAAGGGAACCCACGATTTGGAGAAGACAAAGGACACCATTATTCCGGACTACCTGGACCGCCTTCGGGATGCCGTTGGAAGGGATGCGATAATTTATATTAATAGATACATAACCCAGGTATTTCCGAAATAGCGATACTCCAGGGCCCAGCCATATCCACCCTCCGTTCCATAAAGACGGGGGGCGCGTTTTTTATATTTATTGGCAAAGGAAAAAGACTATGGCAGAACCTATTTGGAAAGATTACTATGTAACACTTGCGGATAACTCCGGGGATTTTCCGGATGGGTGCAAGTATCGTATCCGTTCGGGGAACCAGGTGCTATACCAGGGCCTGGCCTTTGGTAGTCCAGAAGGGGATGAAATAAATGTCTGCATCAATGAGATATGCGCGGATATGTTCACCCGCCAGGGGCTCTATATCACCTATTACATGGATTTTATCGTGGAACGCCTTAACCCGGATTCGGAGGTATGGGAGCAGGTGGAAACCGTTACCTTCCGCCCGGATTGGTCCTGGGATATGAAATATAACCCCGGTATTGATGGTTGTAACTTCCCGATTAACGGAGTTATCCATCCCCTCCAGCAACTCCCGCTATCCTTCGTAGCATCAACCGGGAGTGTTACCATCCATAATATCCGCGACACGGGCTCTTTCAATAAGGATTTCAACTTTGACTTCCAGGTGGAAACCAGGGAGGACCAGGTAGTGGACTATTCCGGGGATACCAACGGCCACGGACATTGGTTGCAGGTATCCGACTACCCGGATGCTGAATACTTCCTGGTTATGGGAAAAAGATACACCATCAAGCCCCTTTGTGGCGGAGTGGTCCTTTACTATATCAATGCTTACGGCTATTGGGATTCCTTCGTGCCGGAGGGCCAGGCCAGGGTGACTGATAACCTCACCCGCCATACCAGGGGGATGGTCTATACCACCGGACCGGGACCTTTCGGCAGGGGCCAGGAGAACTTCGTGAACGAGATAGCCCGTAAGGTGGTATTCAAGACCGGGCCGCTCACCACGGAGCAGTCCTCCAGGATGCACCACCTTCTTAACTCCCCCTATGTGGTAATGTATGACACGGAACGCGGGGAGTATTGGCCCGTGAACCTCACCGGGAATAACAACACCTATCAAAACGCCGCCGGGACCCTCCACTTCTACGATATTGAAGCGGTGCTGGCGCAGGATATGATTCGCCGATAGTATGAGAAGGAAGATTGCGCTATACATAAACGGGAACCGGGCCGACCTCCAGGATACGGGCCTGGTTCTCTATAATTACGCCTTCACGGATAACGATAATCCAACGGCGGTGAAGAACTCCTTTTCCAAGCAGATAACCCTTCCGGGAACTCCAGCGAACGCGGCCATCTTCGGCCATATCTCCAGGCTTGACCGGGTAACGGCGATAATGCACTCGCAAATCTTCAACCCGCTTACGGAAACTCCCTTTGAAATACGAATCAATGGGGATGAAGTCCTGGAAAGCGGATACCTGCGCCTGGATTCCGTTCTCCGGGAGGGGCGGCTGGTGAAGGGCTATAAAGTTACCCTATATGGTGGCTTGGGCTCCTTCTTCTATTCCCTGGCCTATGATGCGGACGGGAATAAGAAAACCCTGGCATCCCTGGACTACCTGGGGACGGACAATCCGGCTACGGAATTGGACTTCCAAATCTATGCGGGCCAGGTATCTGCCGCCTGGGCCCGGCTGGCTTCCAACCCGGCCACCATCGAAAACAAATGGGATGTAATCAATTTCGCTCCGGCATATAATGGTATCCCGGACGGAGATTTCGCTGCGGATAAGGGATACGGGAAAATGGCCGACCTGGGGGCTCCAACTCAAAGCGGATACTCTGCGGATGCCTCCGGGAATATCGTGGTGAAGTTTCCCGCTGGCCGTGATGAATGGGCCGTGAAGGACCTACGCAGTTACCTGCAACGCCCCGTTCTCTCCTGGCGGGCCTTCCTCCAGGCGGTGGCAAATCCGGCCAATAACGGAGGTTACACCTTTGACTACTCCGATATTCCACAAGACCAGTATAAGGACCTTTGGAAAACCCTTCCGATGATACCCTCCATCGGCTCCTTCCGCCGCGTAACCGGAGAAATCTCCAGCAGCCGGGATGGAGATATATCCACCGACCGCTGGGTGGATACCATCCACCTTTCCGGTGTTCCATCCTTCGTTGGGCTCAATATCCGTGCAACGATTGGTATGCGTGTCACCTGGTGGGGGCAGTTCTCCGGCATCTGCCAACTGATAAATGCGGATAGGGATAAGTGCTCCGTGGTATTTATCCAGGTGGTGGCCTGCGCCGGGAGTACTATCGTGGCTGGCTCCAAGGTCCTATGCGTTGGACCCGCCGGGACGGCCCTGCGAGATAAGACCTTTACGGAGATGAAGTCTGCCACGGGCTTCTCCCCGGAGGTAGATACGGATGAATACGAATACCAGGGAGTTACCCTGGATGGCGGTACCATTCAGAAATACACCAATGCCGACCAGGTATTCAATATGGAAGTAACCGGGTGCGACACCTTCCGCATATACATAAGTGCATACTATCTGCGTGGTTATTTCACCGCTTCGTATGCCGATATAGCCGATGCTACGGA
>OCTW011505426.1_pt1 | contig 22340 bp, 26 predicted proteins | sample 1539671 | NCBI WGS metagenome assembly OCTW01 (sample SAMN02144230, study PRJEB22623) | gut metagenome | biome: sheep rumen | host: Ovis aries | place: New Zealand
GCTACATCACATTTAATAGTCCAAATACCACGACATCCTTCTTTATATGTTGCAGTTTTAACATAATTTACATATTCTTTAATACGACCACGTTTAACTTCTTTAATATCTTTTATAACATCAAGATTAATTCCGTTTTCATCATAAATATATCCGTTTGAATCAGACATAGCTACAACTTTTGCGCCTAATTCTAAAGCTTTTTGGCATGCGTAAATTGCAACATTTCCAGAACCTGAAATAACTACAGTTTTATCTTTTAGAGAAGTATTTAAATAAGTATTTAATGCTTCTTGAACAAAATAGCATAATCCATATCCTGTAGCTTCAGTTCTTACTAAAGAACCACCAAATGTTAAGCCTTTTCCTGTAAGTACTCCGCTGTATTCATTTTTGATTCTTTTATATTGACCAAATAAATAGCCTATTTCTCTACCACCAACACCTATATCTCCAGCTGGTACATCAGTATTAGGTCCTATATGACGATATAATTCTGTCATAAATGATTGGCAGAAATGCATAATTTCAACATCAGACTTTCCCTTAGGATCAAAATCAGAACCACCTTTTGCGCCACCCATAGGTAAACCTGTTAAAGAATTCTTTAAAACTTGTTCAAGACCTAAAAATTTAATAATTGATCTATTAACAGAAGGATGGAATCTTAGTCCTCCTTTATAAGGTCCAATTGCACTGTTAAATTGGTATCTATACCCTTTATTAACTTGGATATCTCCATTATCATCAACCCATACGACTTTAAATTCAATACCACGTTCTGGTTCAACAAAACGTTCTAGTATTTTATTTTTTTCAAGAATAGGATTTTTTTGAACATAGCCTTCAATTGATTCAAGAATTTCCTTACAGGCTTCTAAATATTCTTTTTCATTACTATTTTCTTTTTCTAATTTTTGATATACTCTTTTAGCATAATCAGTTTTAAACATATTTTACCTCATCAAATTTTAAATTTAGTTTATTATATTTTAGAATATATTTCCTATATTTACAACGGATTATATCAAGAATAATTAGATGAAAACGTTTAGTCATCTTTTTTTATTTGAAATTCAAAAAAATTAGGGAATTTTATTGATTAAAAAAATATTTATTGAAAATATAATTGATATAAGTTTTTATTGAAATGTATATGTCAATTAAAAAATGTAGATTTATGGCTTCCAAAAATGTAGGTTTTTAGTCTTTATGTTGATTATATACGTTAAATAATATTTTATGAATTGTTGACGGTAATGGTTCATTAGTAGTAAAATATGACCTAGATGCATATGAAAATCATATTAGAATTACAGGTAATAGTTATACCTCAATAAGATATAAAGGTTACTATAATGAAGAATCAAATATGTTTTATTGTTAATCATATTATTATATTTCTAAACTATATAGATGGTTAATATTGACAATGCTAACTTCTTAAAAGAAGATGACATTAATAAATTAAATTTATTTGTTTATTGCGCAAATAATCCTGTTATGGGTATTGATTCATTAGGAAATTTAGCGATCTCGTGTTATTTAAACTTACGCTTTTAGAACTTTTTGATTTCGGGAGATTTTTATGACAAATTATACTTTTTTTAAATTTGTAGTATGGTATTTCAATTATATTTCTGATTTACACTATTGTAAACCTAATAATGGAAGAATTTATATATCAAAAAAAGAACGACCAGTTTGTGTTGTTTTTTCATATATTTGTTTTCTAATGGTTTTTATTTTAATACCAATTAATTTTGATTTTATAATTCCGGTATCAGTTTGTTTAATACTAACTGGAATGATTTTATTGTTAATGTCTAGATTTAGTTTAATTTATTATTTGATTCTTTATGGACAATATAAAGATAGAAATAAAAATCTAAACTCTAAAATTATATTTGATGAATGTGCTTTATTTATTCTGGAGAAAAGCATAAGCCAACAGTTATCACAAAAATACAAATTGCTTGATATTAAACGAAATATATTATTCGTTAAATATATTCTCATTGATAAAAATGGTATGTTAGTTAAGCTAAAGATAACATCTAAGCATATTTATGTAAATAAGAAAAAAATATGTGGAACTCCTTTAAAAACTAAAAAAGAATTAGAAAATGTTTTAGCAAATATTTAACCAATATGATTATATTATTATGTTTAACTATATGCTGTTTAAAGTTAACAGCTAAAACGATGTTAACTAAAACATTTACCTCTGCTTGGTTAAAGAGCACATCAATAAACAGTACATAGAAATTATGACATATAAAAATTGTTCTATGTTAATGCACTTACTGGAGAAGTGGCTGCAAAAGTAATTAGTGAAATAAACGAATTAAGAATTACATTATTTAATGTATTATGCTATAATCTTAGTAACATATTTTGAATGTGATGACTATTTGTTTGGTTAGTACTAAAAATATAATATTTGCCATTCATAGAGATAAGTGCTATATTCAATTATTTTATTTTTGCGGAAAAAGGGATGATTATAAGATGAAGAAAAAAGATAGTTTTATTAGTTGTTACTATTTTAGTTTTGCTAACAACTATCTGGTCACGGAGTAAAAATCACATATTCGACAGTCTGCTTTACTAGGTATACTATAATATAATAAGATAATAGGAGGACACTATCATCAAAATTCTATATTTGTTACTATCAATTTGTATGCCCATAATGTTTTTTCTTTTTCTAAGAATAACTCTTAAGGAATGGGCAAAAAATAGAGATATTAATTTTAAGGAGTATTCGTATAAGACCAACGATATTTTAAAAAGAACAAAATTTTTATTTAAATTATATCTTATAATTTTACTTCCAACATTATTAATAGCTATAGCCAATATTCTTACCCTAATACGCTTATTTAATTGTTTAGATAATTTAGAATATAATTTAATTCAAGTTATTATATCGATTATTTTTGCTTTGTTCTTATTTATTATTCAATTTATTTGTTACAAGAAAATTGTGAATTATGAATATTATGATTCTATTTGTAAAAAATACAGTATTGTGAATGAAAAAAAAGCATTTGATGTATTAACTATAATTGAAATGATTTACTTCAATTTTTCTGTTATTATTTTTCTTATTGACATTATTTGATTATAAATTTTAGTGTGTTGAAAAAAGTTTAGATACATTTTATTAGTTTATATGAATGATTAATGCAGGCAAACAAATTGTTAAAAATGTTTTTGAAAATTTTGCTTGGAAAATTTGACTAGCAATTTATTAGGAAAGGAAATGTAATGTATTTATGAAAGAATATTTGTTTAAGCATAGCAAGCTAGTTTTGTATGATCATTATTTAATTATAAAAAATAATAAAATAATGATTAATGAAATTGATAGTATTTTTTATGCAAAATGGTCTTTGAAAAATTATTTTATGTTGATTGGAGATTATAGATCTCCGGGCTTTCTTTATGTAAATCTAAAAAAACATCCATTTTATAAAAGAGGATATAGTATAAAACTTAGATATGGTGATGCAGAATCTTTTTTTAAAAAATATAAAGGTGAATATGAATTTATAAAGTAGAAGTAACTAGATTAACTTTATATGAGATCAATTATTTATTAAAACTAAAATGAATTCTTTGGACTCAGTCATTACAGAATGAATCATAGTGAAATAATAAAGAATTGGTATTTCTACCAATCATCTACATAAGCGTGTACAGTTTCTTGACAAGCTTTTTTTACTGCCAAATTTTATAATATCATCGATAGCAGCACCAAAATGATTTTCATCAATCATTTGTTTACAAGCTTCTAAACCTAATACACCCATAAATTCTTCTAAAATTGATGCATTATAAACTTTAAATTTAATGCAGGCATTTCCGTATTTATCCTTATCAATATAGAAATCAAGTCTTTCTCTTTGATTTAAAACTATAACCATATCTACAAAGTTAGCTTCAGAAATTAGATCTGAATAATTAAGCCCAAAAGGAGTTAAAAAATTCTTGTTTGTTATCTATTCAAAAATATTATTTTACTTTTTTAGAATAATATGAAATCTTTACGTTAAATAATACTTTAGGAATTGTTGACGATAACGGCGCATTAGTAGTAAAATATGACTTAGATGCATATGGAAATCATATCAAAGTTACTGGTAATATTTATAACCCAATAAGATATAAAGGTTACTATTATGATGAAGAATCAAATATGTATTATTGTCAATCACGTTATTATGTACCTGAACTTTATAGATGGTTAAATATTGACAATGCTAATTTCTTAGAAGAAGATGACATCAATAAATTAAATTTATTTGTTTATTGTTCAAATAATCCTGTGATGGGGATTGATTCTAATGGTACATTTAGTTTTAAAACATTTTTTAGAGGAATTGCAATTGGTGCAGCTATTATAGCAGTCGCTGCTGTAGCAGTAGCGGCTGTGACATGTACAGGTGGAACTGCTGGTGCATTTGTTATCGCTGCTGTAGCAGTAGCGGCTGTGACATGTACAGGTGGAACTGCTGGTGCATTTGTTATCGCTGCTGGAAAGGCTGCTTTAACTGGCGTTAAAATTGCTGGAGCAGCTGCAGCAACTGCTGGAACGATTAGAGCTGCAAGAAGTCTTGATAAAAACATTAGAGAACATCATTCGTTTAGTGAAACAATGGAAAACATTGGTAAATCCTTTTTAGATGGTGTTGGAGATGGGTTTATTGCTGGTGCAAAATATTTTGCATCAAGTGCTATAATATCTATGATAGGCTGTGATGCTTCTGGATATTTTAATAATGGTTATGGATACCAAATTTCTCATTATAGTTTAGGATATCAAAATCCTAATGTTCTAGGTGTGACTTTAATATCCGATCTTAATTCTAAATTTAGATTAGATTTGGACCCTATACATTCATTTCATTATCATTTTGGTAAAACAAATAAAGAAAGGAAAAAACATAAAGGTTCTTGGATAGGTGGAATTTTTGTCGGCCTATTTGTAGGTTTCCAAGGAGAGGTGTATTAATAAAAAATATGGATATAAAAATTTCACTTTTAAGTAAATTATCGAGAAAGGAATGGCTTTTAAAATACAATAATTTAGATTTTGAAAAGATATTAGTTAGTCTTTTAAGATTAGTTGATTATGATTATGCCCAAATAACTGTTTGGTCATCTCAAGCGGATTTATTTAATATAAATGATTCTATTATAATTAGTGAGAGCAAAAAGTATAGTACATTTAAACTGAAAAAATCAAAATGTGTTTCTTTTATAGATGAACAGTTTTTGGGAAAAATTCGACTTTTTAAAATAGTTCTTAAAGATAAAAATAACAATACTTTTATTTTGGATAGTGATAATTATGGAGAATATACATCTATAAGAGTTCCAAAAAGTATTCACGAAAAAGAGTTAAAGCTTATATTATCTAGACTTTAGATGTTTATTGATTTATTACAACAATTTTTTATACATGAATTATTTGGCTGGAGTTTTGGATGATTTCGTTTCATCTAGGACAGTTGATGTTGAAGTATTTAAAGTCATTAATAGAAAAAAGAATGTTTTTGATGATATTGGGAATTTAACTGGAGATGCTTTGGTTTATGATAATTATCTTAATCTAGTTATCTCTATATTAAATGTTAGTACCATATAAAATGCTTTAAGTCATTGGTTCTATTTATAACTTAGAAGGAAGTGTAAGTATGATTCCTAGTTATTTAAATAATATTGGTGAAGTTGTATATTGTAAAAATAATAAAACTATGGTGCGTCTAAAATGTAATTGTGGCTGTGATAATTTTTCGATTTATAAGCGTAAAAAAATGATGATTTCATTAATTTAGAGAAAAAAACTACAGATGAATTTATAAAAAAGTATGGTAAAAACTTTGAAATGCAATCAGATGCTGATGGTAATATTTATATACTAAGAAGAAATTTTTTAGGAATTGTTTTAAAAAAAGAAATTATTAGCAATATATCTTTCCCAAAATTTTATAATTATGTTAGCGCTAAATGTTCAAATTGTAATAATGAATATATACTTTTTGACCAAAGTTTACATGGTTATGACTCTTGCATTAATAATTGCTATACTGATAGCTTTGAACCTGTAGTTTATGATGATAATCATTATGGTATAGAACTTTACTTTTATTATAATGATGATTTATATGAAGATGTTCAAATTATAGACAAATCGATAGCGTTTGGACGAATTACAATTTATACAATTTTTAATGATAAAAAGAAGAAAATTTTAGATATTGAATGTGAGTAAGTTTCTTTGATTTATAAGTGTATTAATCCTTAAACGGGTTTTAATACACTTTTTATTTTTTGTTATTGAGAAACTGAATTGAAAAAAATGGATAACGAAAGTCTAAATTTAGATATTGATGACCAAAATTTAGACATTCGAGTCAATTCTATAGATTCTATTTGAATAATAAAAGGCTCAAATTACAGTTTCTTAAGAAGCGGACGAGCACCTTTTAAAAGTTTAGTTGGTACCACTGCCATGTACTTGGTTGAAAATGCTGGTCAAATGGTGGCAAGATTTGCTATTAAAACAGCAATGACATTCCCTTGGATATATTTGAATAAGTATTTGTAGGAGGCATATGCACTATGAAATTTAGGCTGTATGATATTAGGTCAATTAGATTATTATTTGTTTTTGATTTTATTTTTTTAGTCATTATTGCCTCTTGCGGTATAGCATTTCCGTCATACTTCAGTATCCCTACATATATTTTTGGTAGCCTACTCCTAATATGTATATTAACACAAGTTGGATTATATCTTTTTCCTAGAGGATATGTTTTGTTTGGCGAAAAAGGAATAGAATTTATATCAAGAAAAGTTACCACACAGGTTTTATTGAAAGATGTTGGAGAGTTAATTTATAATGATTTAAGCTATATATTTATTTTAAAGCAAAATACTTTGGAGTTTGGGGAAAAAGAAGACAACTTAATGATTCCGATAGAGAAAAAATATTATCCAATAAAAATAAGTAAGAAGAAATTTAAGCAATTATGCGAATATAAACAATAACATTATATCTGTACAAATAAAGGTATATGGAGAAATCTGGTGTTTTTTCAGGAGTAACTGCTGGATTTGTGGATAAGATTAAAATTCCGCATATTACAAGCGGTAGAGGATCATTGAGTTCAATCCAAAAGCAAATTAATACTAAACTTGTTAGAAATAAAATTTCACGCATTTCAGCAAAAACATTTAGGAAAATGCTGGCATTAGAATTTTGTAATTTCTTGCCGTCAAATTTTATAAATTCATTTACTAACGGTGTAGATTTATCTCTTGTCATAGATGGTTTTTAGAAAGGAATAAAAAATGAAATTAAAATTTAAAGAAGTTTTTTCCGTTCAAACTGACGAAAAAAATTATAAAACAACAATTTTATCTTTTGTTATAGTAATAGTATGTATTAGTGTTTTCATTGCACTTTCCAATCTTATTCCAATTTTATTATTATCAAGATTTATTATGGTTTGTCTAACAACCGTATGCTTTTACTTAATTATTGCTTTATATAGTAAATTGGTTTTTATTTCTGAAAATATTGAAAAACAAAGCGTAAAGAATAAGTCCCATAAATTTAAATTTAATTCTATTTTTATTAATTATGATGATTTAATTAATTGGATATATAAATATTCTGCTCAAGAACAAATAATCATTAAATTGAAAGGAGAATATCATTTTGTTGAAGTATCCTATGATACAAAAGGCAGAAGAGGAAAATACGTAAATAGAAATACATATTTCGATGATGTATTAACAAAAGTTGAAGATATTGAAAAAATAATTAAAGCAAATTCTAAAGACGGAAAAATAGAGGTTTTTGAAACATATGATCATCAAAGTCCTCAAGTACACGTTGATGAAATTAAATCTTTAATTTAAAAATAACATTACACACTATAACTATATCAGTTAAGGTATATAAAGATTAATTGGTTCTCTAAATAATTTGTTGTGTAGAGAATCAAAATGGTTTGCAACAACAGGAGAAAATGCATCAAGATGGGCGTCCTGGTTTGGCCAAAATGATTATGTTGTAGTTCGAGTAGCTAAAAGTGCGCTTAAAAATGCATATTTTAATTCTTGTTTAGATGCAATTGGTCCACCCTACTGCATTGAAGTTAAAGCATTAAATTCAGCATTATTCGAAATGTGGTTTTTCTAGGAGGTTTCTATGAACAAAAAAATATTTGTTGCTACAATAAGTTGGATTAAAACACATGAAACAGGAAAAATTATTGTTCCACTCAATAATCCAACATATAGTCCACAGATTTCAGTTGATGGTGAATATGTTGTTAATGGAAGCTCTTGGAGCTTATTTTGCTATAATTTTGAAATGATTGGTCAAAATAGAACCAAATCATTAGTTAAATATTTGAATCAAAATTCAGCACCTGATAATTTGAAAATTGGAAGCAGTTTTTCATTGTATGAAATGGGGAAAGTAGTTGCTTCTGGAAAAATTATAGATAATTTGAAAATGGATTTTTAAGACAATAACATTACATCTTTACAAATTAAGGTATATGGAGAAATCTATACCTTTTTTTGATTCTCTAAATAATCTGTTGTGTAGAGAATCAAAATTGTGTAATAATTTTTTGTCTAGTTTTTTTATGCTTTCTTTAAAAATATAATTTTTAGATCAGATGAATAATCTGATTTTTTTATTATTGTTTGTTATCTATTCAAAAATATTATTTTACTTTTTTCTAGAATAACATATGAAATCATTAAGACTAAAGTAGAAAAATAAGTTGAAAATGCTAATAATATGTAATATAATCACCCAAACTAAATGAAAGTATTTTTAAAGGGAGAAAAAAATGAATATAAAATTAAATAATATCTTAAAGTTCTATTCTGACTTGAGTATTAACCCAAAAGAATGTTTTTGCCAACTAAGAAAATTTTACAATTTATCAGTTGAAGATTTTTTAGAAAAGTCAAAATTATCTCATAAAGTATATGATAATATAATAGGCGGAAAGAAAATATCAAAAATTTCATGCATTAAAATGTGTCTTGGTTTTTCATTACCCGTAATAGTAATGAAGAAAGTTTTAAGCATTTTTGGATATAATTTGAATGAAAATGATTTAAATGATGCGGAAATTTTATTAAAATATGAAAAATATTTGGCAAAGTTCCCACCTTTATGGTGGGAATCAATATAAAATCAAAATTAGCTTTTATTTAATTACTACAATTTAATTTCAAATGTATATATGATATTAAATTTAATTTGATTATTAATATAAAAACATCTTAAAAAGTACCCACCGTTTTGACTTGATTAGGCGGGTATTTTTTTTATTTGCTTTGTTCTATAATGCAAACAAGAAAGGAGGGAAAGCATTATGGAATATATATCTATACCATGTATTGTTGTAATTTGTTATTTGTTTGCTGAAATACTCAAAGGTATTACAGGAAAGAATGAAATAGTTAAAAGATTAATACCATTAATTGTTGGATTACTAGGTGGAGTATTAGGATTTTGTATAAATCGATTCTATCCAGATTATTTAGGTGTAAATACAATGTATGAAGCAGTAGCTATAGGAATTATTTCAGGATTATCATCAACAGGTTCAAATCAAATAATAAAGCAACTATTAAAAGGAGAAAGAAAAAATGAGAGCGAATTTTTTTGAGTTAGAATATAACCCAAAAATTGATTATCTGATCACAAAAAATTTATTACTTGGTTGGCCTAAAAATCATAATGAGTTTGATTTAAGAAAGGCTTATAAAAATAAATATAAAAGATTAGATAAGAGTTTAAAAAAGATAAAGAAAATAAGAGATTTTTTAAGGAAAAAGGAAATCATTAGTTTTGATAAAGAAGATTATCAAAAGCTAATTAAAATAATTACAAACAAATCATATGAGTATCATTTCAAAGTTGAATTTAAAGAAATGAAAAAAGAAAATTTAGTAGAATTTGTTTCATTTTTGAAATACTTAGATGATGAAGATATTAAATTATCAGCCTTATCTGTAATGATTTTATATGTTTGTGCTAAAGAAAATGAAATAATTATTCCTTATAGAGGAATGATAAGAAGAATTTTAAATGATGAAAACGCAGATGTGGTAAATACAATGATATGTATTTTACGAGATAGAACTGCAAGAAATAATATTAAACACGATATTAGAATAAATGAACTTGTGAGAAAAACAGTTAAGGATAAAAAACAAGAATTCCTAGAAACATTTAAACAAGTCAAATCATATGGAGTATTTGGATCTTTTGCACTACATAAAGAAAATGAATATAGCGACTTAGATATGGTATTTATAAGTGATGATACAAGCATCTTACTTGAAAGAGATATTTATGAATATTGGCGTAAATATTTTGATATTGAAATGGACATTAAGGTTGTTAAAGAAGATGAACTTGAAAATGAATTAACAGAATGCATGCGCATGACACTTAAAATGGTGAAATAAAATGGGAAAATTTGAGCTAATTGTGCGCAAAAAAGTATCAGCATTTATTGAAAAGCAATTTCGTTATTTTGGCTATGATTTTGATCATGATGAGTACAAAAAAGTAACTTATGGGGAAAAAGGAATATCTACGCCTTTAGAAGAAAAATTAAAATCATATTTTGATGCATATATGTATCTATTATCAAATGCCAAAAGTCCACTTACTAAAGCTATTTTAAATAAGTTTAATTATATATTATTTGAAGATAGCTTTAATGAAATATCAACATTATCACTTGAAACCAAATTACTAGAAATATGTGAATTATCACCAATTGAAAAAGCATGTGAATTTCATATGTATGCATATGAAAAATTATCATATTTAGATGAATGTGATAGGCAAATTGTATCATTAATGTTCTTTAATTATATTCTTGTTAAAAATGATATTCCTTGTGTAAAACTTATTGGAAGAGATATCAGTAAATATGTTAATGCAAGAGATAAATACTATGAACAAAAAGAAATACTTTATATGTATTTTACAGAATTAGTAAAAAATTCATTGGTGCTTAAAAAAACATATTTAAAGAATTTAAAAGAAACAAGTGTTAGTGATATTTATAGAATTATAAATGAATCAAAAGATGAATTGCAAAATAAATATCATGTTGAAAATATATATTTGTATGGTTCTTATGCAAAAGGAATTAATAGAATAGATTCTGATATAGATTTATTAGTAAGATTATCATTTGATCTTCTTTATGAAGAACGCAAACAAATAATAGATAATTTAAAAGAATATTTTTTTAATAAATTCAATCGATTTGTAGATATTGAAGAAGTAAGAGAATTCTTCAGTGATGAATTTGTAAAAGAAGCAAGATTTTTAAAGAGAATTATTTAAAAAAGGAGAATTATGAGAAATATAGGACTTAGAAGTTTTTCTAAGAGTTTAGAAAGAGATTTAACATTTGCAAAATCTTATATCAATTTAAGTAAAAATGAAAATAATATAGTAATTGATATACCACTTTTGAATGAATTTGGTTTAAGTTATATTTATAATAACTTAAATAGAGAAAAAACAGGAAGCATGGGAAAGGGAGGTCAAATTAGTATTTTTAAAAAGTTAAATACAAGTGATTTAACAATTGAAAATGCTGATGGATCAATAGATAAGTATGTTGAAGGCGTTGAAAACAAATTAACAGGCTTAACCTTAACAAGTGCCTCTACAGATAGATATAGTTTATCAAGAAATTACACTTTAAAAACTAAAGATGGAAATTCAATTGAATATGGTGATACAGTTAGAAATTATCCAAAAAAGATTAAAACTAATAATATCACAAATACTATAACTTTAACATCTGATGGTATCATTTTAAAGAATCAATCAAAAGACGAAGCCTTTTTAAAAATTAATGGAAAAGGAATCGTTGATGAAATAACCTTAAAAAAAGATTCAAAATTAATTCAAACTGTATTATTACATTATGATAATGAAAAATTAATTGAAATTGAATATGTAAATCCACGCGGTGGAAAGAATAGTGTATTAATAAGACATGATGCATATTCAGTTAGTGTAATATGCAAAGAAACTAACGAAGGTGAAAAATATATCTTTAGACAAGGATTGCTTGTTGAAGTTGACATTATTGATAAAAAAGAAACTAAAAAAGATATACGTATAACATATGATGAAAATTTAAATGCAACCACAATAGAAGATAGTACAAGTACTAAAGAGTATTATTTATTTAATAGTTGTAAGATTCAAGGTTATGAATTTGATGTTAATACAGTTTATACAAATGATCTAGGAGATGTAACAGCTAATGAGTATAATGATGAATTAAAATTATTATATTCAAATGGATATGATAAAGTTAAATTACAAAATGCTGTTATTTCAAATTTGAATTTATCAGATTTTAGCATTGAAAGAGATGATTATACAGCATCAAATAAATATGAAGAAAAAGTATTAATAAATGCAAGTAAAACTAATAGCCAATTTAAAGGAATTAAAACTATTTCATTATTAGGAAATGGAACTGATAATTATTTGTTCACTTGTCTTGCTAAAGGTAATGAAAACGGTGAAATTAATGCCACATTAACTTCAAAAATTCAAGGTCAATATGTTGAATCAATAAAATCTAGCGTTTTAAATGTAAATAAAGATTTAAGAATGCTTAGTGTATGTTTAAATGCAACAAAGGCCTTTGATACTTTAGAAATTACACTTGAAGGAAGTGGAAATCTTGTAATTGGTTCAATAAATTTATTTAAAACTGAATTTGCATCTTTCTATTTATATGATGAACACGGAAATAGAACTGGTGTTCAAAATGGTGGTAAAGCAACATACAATTCCAAGAATTTGATATCTAATGTGGTTGCAGATAATTGTGCTAGTTATGATTTTACATATGATTCAAACAATAATATGAAGAGCTGCAAGGGCGCATATGGTATTAAAATTGAAAATGAGTATGATAAATTTAATAATGTTATAAAGCAAACAGTATCAAGTGATTCAGTAAAGCTTGTAACAACAAAAGAGTATGATGAATCCACAAATTTATTAAAGAGTGAAACTGATGAATCAGGAAATGTTACTACATATGAATATGATGATTTTGGTGAAGTAAAGAAAATAAAAAATGCACTAGGTCACATTTGTGAAAATGTTTATAATAAGTATTCTGATTTGGAAGAACTAATTGTATCTGGTGCTGGTAAAGAAGCAAGAGCTAAATATCATTATGATGAAGAAACAAGAAAGCTTATTGAAATAGAAGTTTCAAATGGAACTATTTATAGATTTGTTTACGATGAAAAGCTAAGATTTACAAAATTATTACTAAATGGTACATGTGTATTTAAATATGTTTATAATGATTTAGATTTAATTTCAAGTCAATATTTTGGTGAATCAAGTGACCATTTTGATTTTGAATATAATGATAAAAAGATGATTACTAAAGTATCATATTCAAATCAAAATTTATATTATATCTATATTTATGATGATTTTAATAGATTACATAAGATTGAAGAATCTAGAAATGGGAACTTATCTACTGTTGAAGAATATAAATATGATTCTGATTCGAAAGTTGTTAAAGTTATAAATAAAAACAAAGAAATTTCTAAGATATTTGATAATTTAGGTAATGTAAGTAGAACAAAATCAAGCTTTCCCAGCAAGAAAATTATCCAAGAATATGACACAATTGATAGAGCCAAAGGATCAAATCCTGAAACTATTCTTTCGTATTTTAGTCAAAATGCTAGTACATATTGTGCGACCTTTATTAAAGATATTAATGCTTATACTGCAAGTAGAGGTATTAATGGTATTGCTTGGAATAAACATGGTAGAACTATAGAGACTTCAGATTTAAAGAAAGATGGCATTATTCCTTGCGTAGACTCAAGTATAGGCTATTCTTTACCTATTGGAAATACAGGTATGCCAAAGACATGCGGATGTGCAGCATTCTGGTTTAAGCCATCATCATATGAAAATAATGTATGCTTATTTAGTATGCTTGGTGAATATAACGATGTTATCTCTGTATTTGCATATGATGGATATTTATACTTAAAATTAAGAAATAGAAGCAGTATTAATGATAGACCAAATTGTGAATGTGGTCCTAATGATGCATATTTATTATATAAGTCAAAAGAAAAATATAATATTAATCAATGGAATTTCTTTGCGATAGATATTTATACTCGTTATGATGAAGGCTGTGATTTTGTATTTGATATTGCATTCTATTTAAATAGTGATAGAGAAAGAGTGTACTATGAAAATGATTGGAAATATGATAATGAAATCAAAACTAATGTAGTTTATAATTTTGGATTCTATACATTTAGTTATGATGAATATAATCAAATTGGTAAAACTGATTATAATATGTCAATGAAAATAGCGTTAGTATCAGTATATGGTCGTTATATTCCAGAATATGATGTTGAAGATTATTATGAGAATACGAAAGACTATATCGTAGATAATGCCTTACCAACAGGTGTTTCTGATTTCAATGCGGTCGACTTCTCACGTTCATCAGTTTATGATATTGATCCATCATTTAAAGTTTTCCCACTTGAAAATAATTTATTTTCATTAGATTATGATCCTACAAATGTTTCATCATTTGATAAGCCATATCATTTTGATATTAGAAAGGGTGTAGGAGTTGATAAGGATAGAACTTTCAATTTTAATAATATAGCAAAAAGATTTGCATATGTTGCAAATAAATCATTCTTATCATATAAGACTTCATTATGTGAATCAGGAACAGTTGCAGCTAAATTCTTTATAGATTCAGTAAATGACAAACAATACTTATTTGATTTTAAATCTAATTATGAACGTTTTGGATTATATAGAAATATAGATAGACAAGTAGTATTTGTACATGACAATTTAGAATATCGTACTGGATTAAGAATAAATGATAATGAATGGACTGGAGTAGCATTAACGTATGATACAACAGTAAAGTCTGATTCAATGAGCTATATGAAGAACAAATTATTTAGAATTGTTGTTGGTACAAAACAAGTAGCTTATGAAATTGGCTGTGGCTTAGATATTAATAACTTAGAAGTGCTTCTTGGTAGAAGATTTGAAGAAGAAAGAGTTAATACCAACATGACAGTTGGTCTAACTATATGTTATGCATTATATGGCCAAATTGCTGATTTTGCATATAAACCAAATTATAGTACTTTTGATGAGTGTAAAAGAATACTATCAATCTCTCCAACATCAAAACTAAAAATGTATGATGAATTAAATATTTTAAGAAGAGAAGAAATTAATAAGAATAACAATACAATATATTCACATCAAATTAATTATACTAATGATAAAGGATTAAAAATATCTAGTGATTCATTTAAATTTGCAAACAATAGTTCATTAGCTAATGGTATTAATTATAGAAATTATGAAATAGATGATACAGGTAATGTTACTAAAGTAACTGATAATTTATTTGGTAGTCACACATACAAATATAATTATAGAGGATTTTTAGTAGGCGAAGACAATATCACATATGAATATGATGATAATGGTAACATGACTAAGAACTCTAAACATAGTTTTACATATGATCCAATTATTAAAGATAAGTTGGTAAAGGTTGATAATAAAGATATTAACTATGATTCAGCAAATCCAGGTAATATTTCTAGATATGGTAATATTATGTATAAATATCAAGGAAGAAGACTTGTTGAATATACTAATATGAATAATTCATATCATACATTAAAAGTTGAATATGAATATAATGATAAAGGATTACGTACTAAAAAGATTGTATCTACTATTAAAGAATCAAATAATATTACTAAGGCAGAATATAATTATGAATATGATGGAGATAAATTAGTTTATGAAAAAACTCCAACATGTACAAATTATTATTTATATGATGAAAATGATGAGATATATGGATTCATTCAAAATGGTACAAATAAATATTATTATGTAAAGGATTCTTTAAATAATATTTTAGGACTTGTTGACGATAGTGGTGCATTAGTAGTAAAATATCAACTAGATGCATATGGAAATAATATAAGCGTCACAGGTAATATTTATAACCAAATAAGATATAAAGGTTACTACTATGATGAAGAATCAGATATGTATTATTGTCAATCACGTTATTACGTACCTGAACTTTATAGATGGTTAAATATAGACAATGCTAACTTCTTAAAAGAAGATGACATTAATAAATTAAATTTATTTGTATATTGCGCAAATAATCCTGTGGTTAATTTGGATAAAGAAGGCTTTTCTTGGACTTCTTTTTGGAATAATGTTGGTGATGGAATAAAAAGAACATTTGGCTCTTTTGCTGAAGTAACTCAAAGTGTTGTTAGAGATGTACAAGATTTTTTCTTTTGTGGTTATGAAACTGGAGTTAAGATCGTTAAAGAAATCGGAAATTCGGAAAAACCAATATCTTTTTTTGCAACAAATGCGAGTGATTGGTGGAAAATATGGGAATATCAAATAGGAGTAAAAATTAATATTGGAGATTTTAGTTCAAGCTACTCAATTGGATTAGGCGAAACTAATGCATCGGTCTCATGGAAAAATTCTTCATTAGATTTTCAAGTTGGTGTTAATAAAATAGGGATTGGATGGTCTAAAGAAAATGATTCTTCAATTGCTTATGGTCAGGCATATTTACGAACAATTCCAACCGTTTTAGCAGTTGTTCTAGCAGTTGCTGCACCAGAAGCCATTCCAGCTTTAATGCCTTCTTTAGGCGGATTATTATTTATTTAGGAGTTAATTATGATTAAAGTTATAAGAAATAAAAAATATATAAGAAAGTATTCATTTGATATGCTTTGGGCTTCATGCAAACCATTAATTATTCTCAATTTTGCAATTCTACCATTTATGATTTTTTTCCTTTTAGTTGGTATTTTTTCGGATAAAGAAGCATTTAATTATTTCTGTCATATGATTATTTGTTTCATATTGTCACTTGCAATTAATATTAGAATGTACTTTTATTATAAAAAAAGCAATCAAATGTTTTTTAATACTTGTGATGAAGATGGAAATGTTGAAGAAATTATCACACTAGAAAATGATGAGTATGTTATAAATAATACTACGCAAAAAACTATTAACAGAATTAAAAAGAGTGAAATTAAATCAATAATTCAGACAAAAAAAGCTATTATTATAAAAACTATATACAATCAAAAAGTATATATTCCTAAAAATGATGAATTATTAGATTTCTTTGAATTGAAATAATTTTTTATTAAAACAATTTTATAGCAAAGTAATTTAATAGTTTATATGGATGATTATATATGAAGGATGTTTTATTGGTTTTAATACATAATAAAAATTGGTATTTCTACCAATCTTCTTCATAAGTGTGTACAGTTTCTTGATAATATTTTAATTCATCAATTGTAAAATGTTCATCACGCCAATTAGGCTTATCAGGTAAGTTTTTACCATTGATAAGCCTTTTTTACTGCCAAATTTTATAATATCATCAATAGAAGCACCAAAATGCTTTTTATCAATCATTTGTTTACAAGCTTCTAAACTTAATACACCCATAAACTTTTCTAAAAATGTTACATCATATACTTTAAATCTAATGCAAGCATTGCCACATTTATCTTTATAAATATAAAAATCTGTTATAAAAAGTTTATAAATTAGAGCTAATTCTATATATTTTTTTTGCAATAAGTTTTAAGTTAGAGTATAATAGTCGAGTGGTGATAATTATGAAATTTATTACAAAAAACCAAGAAGAAACAATCGCTTTAGGCGAAAAACTAGGTAAGTTATTAAAAGAGAGCGATGTAATATTACTTGATGGTGATTTATCAGCAGGTAAAACAACGTTCACAAAAGGTATTGGTAAAGCATTAGGAGTTAAGAGAGTTATTAATTCCCCTACTTTTACAATCGTTAAGGGATATCAAGGAGACAGTACTAAGTTATATCATATGGACTTATATAGACTAGATGGATTAGGTACTGATTTTGATTTATATGAATATTTTGAAGGAGACGGAGTATGTGTTGTTGAGTGGCCATATCAAGTTTCCGAATTACTTCCAAAAGAGTTTTTAAAAGTTATTTTAAAAAGAACTGGTGAAACAGAACGTGAAATTTCTTTTGAAGCTAAAGGAAGAAGATATGAAGAATTGTTAGGTGAATTAGAATGTACACTTTAATTATTGATAGTGCAACTAAAGTCTTATATCATTGTTTGGTAAAAGATAATCAAGTTATAGCTGAAAAATATACAAAAGGTCAAAATGATCATGCAAAGAATATAGTAGCAATTATTGATCAATTCTTAAAGAATGAAGGTATTACAGTAGATAATTTAGATAAAATTATCTGTGGTATTGGACCTGGTAGTTATACAGGTGTAAGAATGGCTGTAAGTGTTGCGAAAATGATGGGCGCATTTAAACATATTCCAGTATATGAAATATCAACTTTGGCCTTAATTTCTTCAGGATATAAAGGTAGAGTTCTTGCAACTATAGATGCAAGAAGAGGTAATTCTTTTAGTGCAATTTATGAGAATGGTAAATTGATTGGTACTGAAGAAATAAGAAATACTTTAAGCTTTATGGAAGAAAAGCATGATTTTGTAGCTACAGAGAGTGAATATATTGTTGACCCTAGTGTAGTTATTAATAATGCCGTATTACATGAAAATCCTCATAGCTTAAAGCCTAATTATTTACAAGAGACTGAAGCTGAGAGAAATCTTAAAAATGAAAATAAGAAGAATGACTAGTCAAGACGTAGAAAATGTCATGAAATATGAAGTTCTATATTTTGGACAAACATTAGGAGAAAATCATTTTAATATTGAATTAAATAGTGAAGACGCTTATTTTTTAGTATTAGAAGATGAATCAAATAATTTATGTGGCTATATTTCATCAACTGTTGATGAATATGCAGAAATATTGAATTTCTTTATTGTTGAATCTTATAGAGGTAAAGGATTAGGATATGAACTGCTTAAGGCGGTAATTGATGAAGCTAATAAGAGACATTGTAAATCAATATATCTTGAAGTTAGTGTGTTAAACGAATCAGCAATAGCATTATATAAAAAATGTGGTTTTAAAATAGATAGAATTAGAAAATCATATTATAAAGATATAGATGCTTATGCTATGATAAAGGAGCTATAATATGTTAGTATTAGGAGTAGAATCAAGTTGTGATGAAACTGCTGTTGCCATTGTTAGAGATGGAAAAGAAGTTTTAGCTAATGTTGTATTATCACAAATTGATATTCATACATTATATGGTGGAGTAGTACCTGAAATTGCATCAAGACAACATGTCTATAATGTATCAATGGTATTTGAGGAAGCCTTCAAACAATCAGGATTAAAGCCTGAAGATATAGATTTAGTAGCTGTTACAAAAGGACCTGGTTTAATTGGTTCATTACTTGTTGGTGTTAATGCTGCAAAGACATTTGCATTAATGTATAATAAACCAATCATTGGTGTAAACCATTTAGCAGGTCATATCTATGCTAATTCAATCGAGCATGATATGAAATTCCCAAGCATGGCTTTACTTGTATCAGGTGGTAATACTGAATTAATTTATATGAAAGAGCATTTCTCTTTCAAGATAATTGGAGAAACATTAGATGATGCTGTTGGTGAAGCTTATGATAAGGTCGCACGTGTAGTAGGAATTGGTTATCCAGGTGGTCCTAAAGTTGATAAGCTTGCACATCTAGGTAAAGATACATATCATTTGCCTCGTGTTACTTTAGGTAATGATAATTATAATTTTAGTTTTAGTGGTTTAAAGAGTGCTGTTATTAATCTACATCATAATGCAGAACAACGTGGTGAAGAAATAAATATAAATGATTTATGTGCATCATTCCAAGAAGCTGTAACTGATGTATTAGTTGAAAAAGCATTAAAAGCTTGTAAGGAATATAATGTAAATCAATTAATTGTTGCAGGTGGAGTTTCTGCGAATAAAGGACTTAAAGAAAAATTCTTTGCAACAAATAAAAATAAAAATCTTGAAATATGCATACCATCAATTAAATATTGTACAGATAATGCAGTAATGCTTGCATGTGCTGGATATTATAGATGGTTAAAAAATGATACACCAGATGATTTAACATTAAATGCTGATGCATCATTAGAACTTGAAAGTGTAGAAAAAAATTAATAAAGGGAGAGGAGAGGCATTTTGCCCCTCTTTTTTCATAAAAATAACATATTTCTAACTGAATTAATTGCTATACTTTATTTATTAGGATGTGAGAAAATGAAAATTAAAAATAAGATTAGTATATATTGTCTACTTGGATTGTCAATTCTATCATTGAGTTCGTGTTTCAAGTCAACAATTACAATTGAAAAAGTTGAACTTGAAGGAAATGTCAAAGATAGTTTAGTGAATGAAAGACCAATCCAAAGTATTGGAAATAATAACATTTTAGCAGTCCCACTTAATTTGTATAACGATTATAATTCTGATATGTTAGATAAATTAGATAAAGCTTTATTTGGTACATCAGAAGAAACTGGTTATTATTCTTTATCTAATTATATAAAGGAAAGCTCATATCAAAAGTTAAACTTAGATATTAAAAGAACTGAGCCTTTAAGTGTTGATAGCAATTCTTTTGATAATCAAAATGTAATTGATTCGTTAATTGATTATTTAAATCAAATTGAAGATATTAAAAAATTTGATAATGATAACGATAATTATATAGATTCAGTATTTGTTATATATACATCAGATTTATCAACTACCTATACATTTAAACAAAGATTTGAAAACAACAAAACTATTTATTTAGATAAATCTATAAATGATACACTAAAAGTTGGTAATATTTCTTTTGTTGACTATGCAACAATTGAAAAGAAATATTATTCATATTATGATACAAAAGATTTATTGATAGATTCACATGAATTAATTCATCAATTTGGTCATGTATTAGGACTTGATGATAGTGAAGATTTCGAGCCATCAATTGGAGAAAAAGGTGGAGAATATCATACAACAATGATGAGCGGTATGTCAGGTGATTTTAGCGCATTTGATAAGATGTTACTTAAATGGACAGATGTTTATATTGCAAAAGGAAATCAAACTGCATCAACTACTTTAAAGCCATTTGTAACAGAAGGAAAAGTAGTATTAATTAGTAATCATGAAGTAACAAGCTTATATGATGAATATCTAGTTCTTGAACTTTATTCAAACCAAAAATTAAATAAAGATAATTGTATAAAGCCAAGTAATCCTAAGAAGAATATTTTTTATTCAATAAGAACTATGCATGTAAATGCTCAATTAAAAACTAATTCTACTGGTAGAGTTATAAAGAATGACACTGAATATAATAAAACAGGTTTTGTTGCGGATAATTCGGTGTATAATTATCAAAGAACACGTTTCATATTATTTAAGGAATATAGTGGAGAAGATGAAATGACTAATTTGAATTTATATAATGGTTATTCATCATTCCTATTAGCATTTTATAGATATAATAGTTCAAAGACTATTACATTTAGTTTAGTTAAAGTAGAAGATGATACCGCTACTTTAAGTATTACATTATAGTAATATTTTTTAAGGGTTTAAAAATAGTAATATTTATAGTATAATTTATATTAAGGTGATAAATATGGAAGAGACATCTAATTTTATTAAAACAATAATGAAAGACGACTTAGAAAGCGGTCGTGTAAAAGAAATAATAACACGTTTCCCACCAGAGCCAAATGCATACTTACACATTGGTCATGCAAGAGCTATTATTACTGATTTTGAAACTGCAAAATCATTTGGTGGTAAGACTAATTTAAGATTTGACGATACAAATCCATCTAAAGAAAAGGCAGAGTTCGTTGATGCAATTTTAAATGATATTGCATGGCTTGGATATACTCCTGCAAAAGTATTATATGGTTCTGATTATTTTGATCTTCAATATGAAAAGGCTATTCTTTTAATTAAGAAAGGTTTAGCCTATGTTGATGATTTATCACAAGAAGAAATCGCTCGTGATAGAGATACAAACCAAGGTGATGGAAAAGAATCTCCTTATAGAAATAGATCAGTAGAAGAAAACTTACGCTTATTTGAAGAAATGAGACAAGGTAAATATGCTGATGGTGAAAAGACATTAAGAGCTAAGATTGATATGAAGAGCCCTAATGTTAATATGAGAGACCCTGTTATCTATCGTATTAAT
>OCTW013419761.1_pt1 | contig 22336 bp, 19 predicted proteins | sample 1539671 | NCBI WGS metagenome assembly OCTW01 (sample SAMN02144230, study PRJEB22623) | gut metagenome | biome: sheep rumen | host: Ovis aries | place: New Zealand
TCAAAATCTGTAGAACACAGTCACCATAGCGAGATTGCGCAAGTCGCTGATTAGCAAGAAAAATCAAATTCAAAGCGTCAAAGTTGGGTTGAATAACTAATTATGGTAATTTCTGTCTTTTTTGGCGTGCAGAGTTGAGCATAGCAACCAAGGGCGGGCGAAAGATGTCTGTTCTATGTAGGGCAGATCTGTGTATTCGCCCTTTTTCTATTTTTTGCATCCTACCTCTTTCGGCCCCCCCCACTTTTTCCCTTTTTTTCTTTGCATTTCGCCCGCTTCTTTGTACCTTTGTCCCCCAGAATGGAACAAGCATACCCATCGCAATTGCTGGAGAGGGCTGTCCAGGAGTTCTCCAAGTTGCCTGGCGTGGGCAGAAAGACTGCCCTGCGTCTGGTGCTCCATCTGCTGCGCCAGCCTGTGGAAGAGTCTGACCTCTTGGCCAATGCCCTCAGCACCATGCGCCATGACATCAAGCATTGCCTGGTCTGCCATAACATCAGTGACACCGATGTCTGCCCCATCTGCCAGGATGCCCGCCGTGACCAGTCAACCATCTGTGTTGTGGAGAACATCCAGGACGTGATGGCCATAGAGAACACCCAGCAGTACCATGGCCTCTACCATGTCCTCGGAGGCATCATCTCCCCCATGGATGGCATAGGCCCTGGCGACCTGGAGATAGACTCACTCGTGGAAAGGGTAGGCAAGGCCAATGGCAGCGTGCAAGAGGTGATACTGGCCTTGAGCGGCACCATGGAGGGCGACACCACCAGCTTCTACATCTCCCGCCGTCTGGCTCCCTTGGCAGTGAAGGTGAGTGCCATAGCCCGAGGCATTGCAGTGGGAGGAGAGCTGGAATATACCGATGAGATAACCCTCGGCAGGTCAATCATCAACAGGACAGAGATAGGCTCATGACAGTGACACCGCGTCACCCTCATTTCCCTTCCTGTTTCTCCCTCCCTCTCCCCGTTGTTTTTCTTCTTCCCGTTACGCCGGATGTCATCCGGCCCCCCATCTCTCAAAAATCCACCCCAAATGGAAAAAACAATAAAAACACTAAAGACCACTTTCTGGGGCTTCATAGCCGTTGCCCTCCTCATTGTGTTGCTCCATGAGTGCAGCGTTTTCATCCCAGGTGGCCTCCAGATGAGCGACCAGGCCCAGTTTGCTGTGCTCACGTTCATGGAGCTCTTGTCGCTGGCTGTCATCCCCCTGGCACTCTATCTCCCCAAGTTCAAGGCCATCAGCCAAAGGCTCAGGCAGGGCGGCACAAAGGCTGTCAGACAGGTGGAAACCCTCAGGCTCTGTCTCCTGGGCCTCCCCCTCGTGGCCAATACCTTATTATATTATATAAGCGGACTCAATGTGGCCTACGGCTACATGGCCATCATCCTGGTCATCGTCATGCCCTTTGTCTACCCTTCGAAAGAGAGGCTCAGGATTGACACCTCTTCCGAGTCCACTGATTGATTGCCAAAGAAATGAAGCTGACGGTTGTCATAGTAAGCTACAACGTGAAGCACTACGTGGAGCAGTGCCTCAGAAGTGTTGTGCGTGCCATTGAGGGCATGGATGCCGAGGTGTATGTGGTGGACAACCACTCACGCGATGGCTCTGTGGACTATCTGCGCCAGCGCTTTCCCAATGTGCATGTGGTTGACAGCCTCCACAACCTGGGATTCTCGCGTGCCAACAACATTGCCATTCGTCAGAGTCAGGGAGACTATGTGCTGTTGCTCAATCCAGACACCTTCGTGGGTGAGGATGTGCTCTCCACCTGTGTGGACTTCATGGACGAGCATCCACAGGCAGGAGGCATTGGCGTGAAGATGCTGAAGACTGATGGCTCGAAGGCCATGGAGAGCCGAAGAGGTGTGCCTACACCACTCACTGCCTTCTACAAGGTGACGGGCCTTTGTGCCCTCTATCCCAAGAGCAGGCGCTTTGGACGCTACTACATGGGCTTCCTGCCATGGGATGAGGCTGCACAGATAGAGGTCATCAGCGGAGCCTTCTTCATGCTCAGACGAAAGGCTCTCGACCAGGTGGGACTCCTCGATGAAGACTATTTCATGTATGGCGAGGACATTGACCTCTCCTACCGACTTCTGAAGGCAGGATGGCAGAACTGGTACCTCCCCGTCAGCATCCTCCATTACAAGGGAGAGAGCACGCAGAAGACCTCCTTCCGCTATGTCCATGTGTTCTATGATGCCATGCTCATCTTCTTCCGCAAGCACTATGGCCACCTCTCCTTCCTCGTCAGCCTTCCCATCAAGCTCGCCATCTACCTCAAGGCCGCTGTGGCCCTGGTGCAGATGCAGGCTGAAAAGGTGAGAAAGTCACTTGGCTTTACCTCAAAAAAAACCAAGGACCGCTCATCCTACATCTTCATCGGCAACAGCCAGATGCTTGATGACTGTCGCCAGATAGCCCTCAAATACGGTCTTCATGCCCTGCGTTTTGTTGAGGCCAATGAGCAGACTTTGCCCGATGGACATGTGGGAAAGACAGATGAGTGGCACGCTGAAGACCCTACCTTTGCTGTCTACGACGTTGAGGCCTACAGCTATCAGCGCGTGTTGCAGTGTTTTGAACAAGAACCCGAAGTGTTCAGCATGGGCACCTACGACACCAGAAGTGGAATGCTCATCACAGCAGACGAAACCTACAGGAAATGAACACCAACGAACAGCTCCCCCAGATCAGGCTTCGAGCCATGGAACCCGAAGACCTGGAACTCCTCTATCAGATAGAGAACGACCGCGAAGTGTGGAATGTGGGTGTCACCAATGTCCCCTATTCCCGCTATGTGTTGCGAACCTACATTGCAGAGTCTTCAGGAGATATCTACACTGACCGCCAGGTGCGTCTGATGGTGGAGAACACTCAGGGCGAGACCATTGGCATTGCCGACCTGCTTCAGTTTGATCCTTCCAACCAGCGTGCTGAGGTTGGCATCATCGTCTGCAACCATCAGCGGCAGAAAGGCTATGCGTCAGCCACATTGAAGGAAATACTCGACTATGCCCACAAAAACCTCCACCTCCATCAGCTCTATGCCTATGTAGCCACCGACAATGAGCGCTCACTCAGACTCTTCCGGCGCTTTGGTTTTGAGTCTTTTGGAGTGCTTCACGACTGGCTTTTCGACGGCAATAGCTATCATGACGCCGTGATAATGCAATTTTTTTTCAAAAAAACGCCTTGAAATTTTGTCATTCCAAAAATTCTTCATACCTTTGCATCCGCTTATAAGAACAAGCCTCTGCCTGGTGCGTTAGTTCAGCCTGGTTAGAATGCCTGCCTGTCACGCAGGAGGTCACGGGTTCGAGTCCCGTACGCACCGCAAGAGACAAGTTCAAAAAGCACAAAGGTGCGTTAGTTCAGCCTGGTTAGAATGCCTGCCTGTCACGCAGGAGGTCACGGGTTCGAGTCCCGTACGCACCGCAGGAAAGAGGATGTTTCAGCAATGGGACATCCTTTTTTTCTTTACACAAAATGGTAAGTGAAAAGTGAGTGTGACAGCGTGACAGCGCGGTAGTGTCACAAGGGAGCCTTCTAAACCCTGATAGGGATGTGAGGGAACCGCTAAGGTTGTTTATTTTATTCAGACATGCACACAATAGAAAATATAAAAGCAGCATTGTTCGACCTCGACGGTGTGGTCTTTGATACAGAGCCCCAGTACTCAGTGTTCTGGGGAGAGCAGTGCCGACGTTACCACCCAGAGCAGCCAGGCCTTGAGAACCGCATCAAGGGGCAGACGCTCGACCAGATTTACGATGCCCACTTCTCTGAGGGAGCGTTGAAGCAGGAACAGGCCGTCATCACACGTCGGCTCAATGCCTTCGAGGCACAGATGGACTTTATCTACGTGCCTGGTTTCGTGGAGTTTATACAGGACTTGCGCCGTCGCAACATCAAGACGGCTGTGGTGACCAGCAGCAATCAGGAGAAGATGAAGGCCGTTTACACCAAGCGACCGGAGTTCAAGGAGTTGTTCGACGAGATACTCACTTCCGAGGATTTTGCTGAGAGCAAGCCTTCCCCCGACTGCTACCTGCGTGCTGCTGCCCGCTTTGAGGCTGAGCCAGAAGCATGCGTGGTGTTTGAGGACAGCTTCAACGGACTGAAGTCAGGTCGTGCTGCCGGAATGACCGTGGTGGGGCTCTCAACCACCAACGCCGCCGATGCCATTGCTCCTTTGTGCGATGTGGTCATTGCCGACTATCTGTCGCTTCCCGGTTTCCTTCGTTAGCTCTCGCTGAGGTGGCACCTACAGGCCGTCGCCTCTCATGTTCAACCAAATCAGAGAAATGTGAATACACAGAATACCCCTGTACACGTCAAGCTTTGGAACGCCGACTTCTGGCGGCTTGCCCTTGCCAACATGCTCATGACGATGGCCGTCTACATGCTTGTGCCGGTCTTTCCGCTCTGGCTGATGTCTCATGGTGAGGCCTCGAGCATAGGGTGGGGGATGGTTTCTTATGGCGTGGGACTTTTCGCCATGGGAGGCTTTTGCAACTATCTGGTGCAGCGCTTCCGTCGCAACCATGTGTGCGTGGTGTCGCTTCTCTTTATGCTTGCCTGCATCGCGCTCATGTATGCCGTCTCAAGGCCTGGTCTCTTGCCGTTGCCAGTGGGCATCTCATTCGTCGTGCTCAGGTTTTTCCTTGGCCTCACCTTCGGACTTGCGCAGATGGTCATCTTGAGCACGCTTGTCATCGATGTGTGTGAGTCGTTCCAGCGTACTGAGGCCAACTACGGCACGTCGTGGTTTGCGCGCTTTGCCATGTCGTTGGGTCCAGTCGTTTCCTTGCTGCTCTATCAGTTCCATGGCATTGGCCTTGTGCTGCTTGTGGCGGGCATCTGCTGCCTCGTCTCGTTGATTTTCATCCAGATGGTCAGCTTTCCCTTCAAGGCACCCGATGACAACGTCAGCACCTTTTCACTCGACCGCTTCTTCCTGCCCGACGGTTGTCTTTTGTTTGTGAACCTTTTCCTCATCACAACCATCGTGGGATTGGTGTTCAGCACCCCTCTCACGCCGCTTTTCTATGCCATGCTGATGTTCGGCTTCTTCCTTGCCTTGCTGGCAGAGAAGTATATGTTTGCCGATGCCGACCTGAAGAGCGAGACCGTCACAGGACTTATCCTCATTGGTGCGGCGTTGCTCATCATGCGCCACCAGTCGTTGGCAGCTCATGGACTGACGGCCATCTCGCCTGCCATTCCTCCTGTGTTCATAGGGTTTGCCATAGGAGTCATCGGCTCTCGCTTCCTTTTGTTCTTCATCAAGCTGAGCCATCATTGCCAGCGCGGAACATCGCAGAGCACGTTCTTCCTTGCATGGGAATCGGGCATCAGCTGTGGACTCGCTCTTGGCTATACGGCACTCTCCGACTGTCTTTTCGAGAGCGGATTAGCCATCGCCGTTGTGGCATTGTTGCTCTATAACTTCATCACCCATTCGTGGTACATGAAACATAAGAATAGATAATCACCATCAACAATCATCTGACCAATGAAAAAGACCATCTCATTGACCCTGCTACTGCTGGCTCTGAGCATTGTCAGCACAAGCGCACAAACACAGAAGGAAATCCGCCAATGGGCCCGGCAAGGTCTCTGGCGCAATGGATTCACGGCTGCAAAACCACATTCTACCGTCAACCTGACGGAGTTTTACCAGCAGTATCAAAAGAATCCGGCGCAATGGGAGGTGCTCTTCCGCTGGCTTTCACAGACCGACCTGCTCAACATTCCTAAGGGCCGTCACCCCATTGAGGGGACAACCCTCGTGGCAAGCGTCGAGGACAGCGAGAACCAACCTCTGGAGAAGCGCCGCTCCGAAAGCCACTACAAGCACATCGACTTCCAGTATGTGGTTCGCGGTACCGAGGGCTTCGCCTTGCTCGACCATGCCACAAGTCCGGCCAATTGCAAGTATGACGAGAAGAAAGACGTGATACACTATGACTACGATCCTGCCAAGACCCATTTCTTCAATTGCGACGCAGCCAAGAACCGCTTCGTCATCTTCTTCCCCGGCGACTGGCACATTGCCAAGGTAGCCACGAAGAAGAAGGATCAGAGCATACGCGTCATCGTCATTAAGGTTGACTATGTGGAGTAAGCCAGTGTAGGATAGTCTGTTGGAATAGGCCGAAAAGTATCGTCCAAACTCCCAAACTCCCAGACTCCCAAACTCCCCAAACACAGATATCACTTCAGAAATACATCGGATAATATGATAAAGATAGGAGATAAAGTAAGGTTCCTGAGTGAGACTGGTGGCGGTACGGTTGCCGGTTTTCAGGGCAAGAACATCGTGCTGGTGGAAGACGAAGACGGCTTCCAGATTCCCACAGCATTGACCGACGTGGTGGTCGTGGGTGAGGAAACCTACGACCTGGGCCGCGTGGTACAGAAAAAGGTGATGGGAAAGAATGCGCAGAAAGAGGAGCAGAAACCCGTCAAGAAACCTCTTGACGACGATGAAGACTACGACCCCTCGGAGCGCGAAGTCACTTTCCGTGCACCTGCCGTAGAGCGAAAGGGAGGCGACCAGCTTTCCGTCTACCTCGCCTTCGTGCCTATGACCCCCCAGGAGATGACGCGCACACGCTTCGAGACCTATCTGGTCAACGACAGCAACTACTATGTGCACTATGTCTACGCAGCAGCCGAGGGCTCGTCGTGGCACCTGCGTTCAGAGGGCGAGGTGGAGCCCAACACCAAGCTCTTTGTCGAAGAGTTCGGCCGTGAATCGCTCAACGACATGGAGCACGTCTCCATCCAGCTCATCGCCTACAAGCGCGACAAACCCTTCATGATGAAGGAGCCCGTGAGCACCGACTTCAGAATTGACCCGGTGAAGTTCTACAAGCTACACACCTTCCGCGAAAATGACTTCTTCGAGCAGGCCGCCATGGTGATGCCAGTTGTGGAGAACGACCGACCCTCAAGGCCTTTGGTGGTCGATGCGCAAAGGCTGAAGGAGGAGATGTATGACAAGGCTCCCGCCGACAAGACCTATGTTCGCCGCTACGATGATGGCCGCCAGAAGGGAAATCCTTTTGTCATCAAGCGTCGTGGCGACGAGAACATCATGGTGGTAGACCTCCACGCCAACGAGGTGCTGGAGAGCACAGCAGGCATGAAACCGGCAGACATACTCAACTATCAGCTCGACATCTTCCGTCGCACGCTCAATGAGAACGCTCATCGTAAAGGTCAGAAGGTGGTCTTCATCCATGGAAAGGGCGAGGGTGTGCTCCGCTCAGCCATCATCCACGAGCTGCACTACCGCTTCAAAGGCTATGCCTATCAGGACGCTTCCTTCCAGGAGTACGGCTACGGAGCCACCCAGGTGACCATCCGGTAGGGCTTGTCCCATGGTGCGTCTTTTTTCGTGGTGCGTCTTTTTTCGTGGTGCGAGGTACGAGGTACGAGGTGCGAGGACAGCGTGCACGCCCTTCACACTGGCGCCCAAAACTATCTTTTCGTGGTGCGTCTTTTTTCATGGTGCGTCTTTTTTCGTTGTGCGAGGTACGAGGTACGAGGTGCGAGGACAGCGCGCACGCCCTTCACATTGGCGCCCCAAAACTATCCTCGCACCTCGTACCCCCGTACCTCGTACCCCGAACAAACCTCGTACCCCCGTACCTCGTACCACGAACAAACCTCGTACCACGAACAAACCCCGAACCCCGGAAAAACACCCACGCCCCCCACGAAACAGGCCTTCATCCATTATCCATCATCCATCATCCAATATTAAATTGTGTGAAAACGGGAATATCTTTTGCGGTATTCCCGTTTTTTTCTTAACTTTGTGCTCATAAATCTTAACAATATTACTAACTACAATAAAACAAAGAAGAATTATGGCAAACAATGCAGAGCTCATCAAGCAGTGTGAGCAAGTGGCAAAAGAGTGGCTCAGCCCTTCTTTTGACGAAGAAACCCGAAAGGAAGTACAGGCAATGCTCGACAATGAGGACAAGTCAGCCCTCATCGACGCCTTCTACCAGAACCTGGAATTCGGCACCGGCGGTCTGCGCGGCATCATGGGCGCAGGCACCAACCGCATGAACAAGTACATCGTAGGCATGGCCACGCAGGGCTTTGCCAACTACATCCTCAAGGCGTTCCCCGGCCGCACCGACCTTGCCGTCGTGGTGGGCCACGACTGCCGCAACAACGGCCGGATGTTCGCCGAGACCGTGGCCAATATCTTCTCGGCCAACGGCATCAAGGCCTACCTCTTTGAGAGTCTCCGCCCAACGCCCGAAATCTCGTTCGCCATCCGTCAGCTCCATTGCCAGGCAGGTGTCAATGTCACTGCATCGCACAACCCCAAGGAGTATAACGGCTACAAGGCCTACTGGGAAGACGGCGCACAGGTGCTCGCTCCCCACGACAAGGGCATCATCGACGAGGTGAACAAGGTGAAGATAGAGGACGTGAAGTTTGAGCCCAACAAAGACCTTATCGAGATCATCGGTGGCGAAATGGACTGGGACTACCTGCAGGCCGTGAAGGAAGCCATGGTAGACCAGGATGTCATTCTCCGTCAGAAAGACCTCAACATCGTCTACTCGCCCATGCATGGCACGGGCCGCGTCATCATTCCCGAGGCTCTGCGCTCATGGGGATTCCAGAACATACACGTGGTGCCCGAGCAGATGGTCATCGACGGCAACTTCCCAACCGTCGTGTCTCCCAACCCCGAGAACGCTGAGGCCATGACACTCGGCATGAAGCTCGGAACAAAGCTCAATGCCGACCTCGTTATCGCCAGTGACCCTGACGCTGACCGTCTGGCCATCGTCTGCCGCAACAACAAGGGCGAGTGGGAAATCCTCAACGGAAACCAGACGTGCATGATGTTCTGCTGGTACATCATTGCCAACAAGAAGAAGCTCGGACAGCTGAAGGGCAACGAGTTCCTCGTGAAGACCATCGTCACCACAGAGCTCATCGCCGAGATTGCCAAGAAGAACGGTGTGGAGCTGCGCGACTGCTACACGGGATTCAAGTGGATAGCCAACGAAATCCGCATCTCAGAGGGTGTGAAGAAATACATCGGCGGTGGTGAGGAGAGCTTCGGATTCCTGCCGTTCGACAAGGTGCGCGACAAGGACTCACCAGCCTCTATCTGCCTCATCTGCGAAATTGCTGCTTGGGCAAAGGACAATGGTCGCACACTATATGACCTGCTCATGGACATCTATGCTGAATACGGCTTCTCGCGCGAGGTCACCATCAATGTGGTTCGTCCGGGCAAGACTGGCGCTGACGAGATTAAGCAGATGATGACCGACTTCCGCAATAACCCGCCAACAGAGCTCGGAGGCTCGAAGGTATGCCTGTGGAAGGACTACAAGACCTTGGAGGCCCGTCACGCCGACGGAACAGTGGAGAAGCTCAACATGCCCGACACCAGCAACGTACTCCAGTGGTTCTGTGAGGACGGCACAAAGGTGAGCGTGCGTCCCAGTGGCACCGAGCCCAAGATCAAGTTCTATACCGAGGTCAAGGATCCTACCTTCAAGTGTGCCGGTTGCTACGAGCGTTGCTTGAAGGGTGCCGACGAGAAAATCGCCGCCATCAAGAAGTCGCTCCACCTCGATTAAACATCCATATCCTTGTATCACCAGCATCCCGGTCTGCCAACAACAGGCCGGGATGTGTCGTGTATATCAGGCACAACATCGGTTCTGGAAAAAAACTTCCGACTTCCCTCTTCCCTCTACACTTTTTTTCGTACCTTTGCACCCACAAGAAGCCGCATTCTTTGTGGAACTTCCGCATCTGGATTATTATTTATTATTTATACGCTAATCATTTAGGCGCTCCGCGCCGCACCGTGTTTATGAAAGACAGAATAGTGACATTTGGTGAACTGCTGTTGCGTTTCTCCAAGTACGACAAGCTCCGTTTGCAACAAGGCAACGTATTTCAGGGCAATTTCGGAGGCAGCGAGGCCAATGTGGCCATATCGCTCGCCGTCATGGGCAATGATACAGACTATGTCACCCGCATGCCCGACAACCAGATGGGACATGCCGGATGCATGAAGCTGAGGCAGCTCGGCGTGGGCACCAGCCATGTGCTCTTTGGCGGTGATCGCCTCGGCACCTACTACTACGAAGAGGCTGCAGGCATGAGAAGTTCGAAGGTGGTCTATGACCGCGACAACTCTTCGTTCTTCACCCTCGAGCCACAGATGTTCAATTGGAAGGAAATATTGCAGGGTGCCACCATCTTCCATGCGTCGGGCATTACGGGTGCCATTTCACAGACCTCAGCCGACGCCACCTTCGAAGCACTGCGCACTGCCGATGAGATGGGATTAACCATATCGTTTGACATCAACCATCGAAAGAACCTGTGGAAGTATGGCGCAGACCCACGCACAACGCTCGGCCAGATGCTTCAGTATGCCGACATTGTCTTTGCTGATGCCATCGAGTTTGAGTTCATGACAGGCAGACGCGTACCCTTCACGGCCACCTCGTCTGCTTACGACATGCCCCTCGACGTCTATCGCGAATGGTTTGACGACATACACCGTCGCTTCCCCCGCTGCCGCCGTTGGCTCATGGGCATGCGCAACATGATGAGCTCCAGCCACAACACCCTCACGGCACTCGTGTGGGACCACGGCGAGCTCTACCATACGCGTATCTACGACATACAGGGCATCGTCGATGCCATGGGCGTGGGCGACGCCTTCACCGCAGGCATGATACACGCCGAACTCAACTTCCCCGCAGACGTGCAGCAGTGTCTCGACTATTCGCTGGCAGCTGCCGTGCTGAAATACTCCATCCCCGGCGACTTCAACCTTTCCACCGAGGACGAGATACGCCAGCTCATGGAGTCAGAGCTGATTTGCCAATAAGCAATTGTAAACCACAGACAAACACGTTCTTATCATGGCTTTTCCATTTATTCTAAAAGACCGTGTGAGAGCGTGTTTGTTCGTGGCAAAAAGAGAAAGGCCAGAGGCATTTCCACTTGTTTACACACAAAAACCGATTAGATTTTATTGATGTCCACGTAGCCGTGCATGACGGCATAGATGGTGAGGGCAGAGACACTGCGCACACCAAGCTTCTCCATGATGTTCTTCCGATGTGTAATCACTGTGGAGAGACCAATGCAGAGCTTGTCGGCTATTTCCTTGTTGATGAAGCCCTGGACGATGAGCGAGAGCACCTCCAGCTCGCGGTCGGTGAGCATCTTCTCTTGAAGTACGCGGGGTAGGGGAGGTATGTTCTTTCCTTGCGGATGGGCGTGTTGTTGAAGGGCAAGGATGGAGCGGATAAGTGTCTTCTCGGGTACGTTGATACAGATGCAGTGGAAGTCGCTCATCGTGGCAGTAGTGTCCATGGTGAGAACAATGGTGCGACGGCGGCGGTCAAGGAAGAACTGGCGGTTCTCGAGCACGATGTTCATGGCTACAAAATAGTGAACATAGTCGTCGGGGGCGTTGGCCATCAGTTCGCTAAAGGAGCCATAGGGTTCCACGGTAATGATGGGCATTACCTCTTGCAAGATATTCTTGAGGCCTAACACGGCAAGGGTGTTGGGGTCTACAATCGCTATTTTGGGACGAGATGTCATGATACAAGTGATAAGTGATATGTGATAAGTGACAAGTGATGAGTGAAGAATCTCCTTGCAGGCCGTTTCCCACTTTTCACTTATCACTTATCACTTGTCACTTCCTTTAGCTGAGGAATCCAAGAAGGGCACCGGCAGCCACGGCAGAGCCAATCACACCTGCCACATTGGGACCCATGGCGTGCATGAGCAGGAAGTTGTGGCGGTCGTATTCGAGGCCGAGGTTGTTGGAGATGCGTGCTGCCATGGGTACGGCGCTCACGCCGGCATTACCGATGAGCGGATTGATCTTCTTGTCGCGTGGCAGGAAGATGTTCATGATCTTCACGAAGCCCACGCCGCTGATGGTGGCCACGATGAAGGCACAGGCACCAATGGCGAAGATGAAGATGGTGTTCATGGTGAGGAACTCGCTAGCCTGAGTGGAGCAGCCCACTGTGAGACCGAGCAGCATCACGACGATGTCGTTGAGGGCAGTGCCGGCGGTCTTGGCCAGACGTGTGGTCTTGCCTGACTCCTTGAGCAGGTTGCCAAAGAAGAGCATGCCCAGGAGGGGTAGGCCAGAGGGCACGATGAACGTGGTGAGCAGCAGGCCGATGATGGGGAAGAGGATGCGCTCGGTCTGGCTGACGTGGCGGACGGGCTTCATGCGGATGAGGCGCTCCTTCTTGGTGGTCATCAGGCGCATGATGAACGGCTGGATGACTGGCACAAGGGCCATGTAGCTATAGGCGCAGACGGCAATGGCACCCATTAGGTTGGGTGCTGTCTTCGAAGAAAGGAAGATGGCCGTTGGACCATCAGCACCACCGATGATGGCGATGCCCGCTGCCTGGTTAGGCTCAAAGCCAAGGGCCAATGCAGTCATGTAGGCACCGAAGATGCCAAACTGGGCTGCGGCTCCAATGAGCACCAGCTTAGGATTGGCGATAAGTGCCGAGAAGTCGGTCATGGCACCAATGCCAAGGAACACCAGCGGCGGATACCAGCCCTGGCGAACGCCTTGATAGAAAATGTTGAGCACGGAGTTGTCTTCATAGAGACCAATCTCCAGTCCGGCGTCACCACGGAAGGGAATGTTTCCGAGAATGATGCCAAGACCTATGGGGACGAGCAGCAGTGGCTCGAAGTCTTTCTTGATGGCGAGCCAGATGAAGAAGGCTCCCACAACAATCATAATGAGGTTGGGTATCGTGGCATTGGCAAAGCCTGTGTACGACAAGAACTCATTGAAATTGCTGACGATAAATTCTGTAAAAGTCATATTGGATGATTGATGAATGATGAAGGGTTGTTAGTTATAGACTAAACATTGACGCGATGAGTCGTCATCCGCCTTTAGCCGATGGTGACAAGGACAGCTCCTTCCATCACGGTATCACCCTGCTTGACCAGTACCGACGTGATAGTTCCTGTGGATTCTGCCTCGATGTTGTTCTGCATTTTCATGGCTTCCAGGATGACCACGGTCTCACCCGTCTTCACGGCCTGCCCCACGGCTACCTTCACCTCGGTGATGGTTCCTGGCAGTGGTGCCGTCACTTTCTTGCCAGCACCGGGGGCTGCGGCAGGCTGGGCGTTGGCTGATGGCTGTTGGGTGGTAGCAGGTCGCTGAGTGTTGGCAGCAGGTGCAGCCACGGGATTCACCTTCTTGGGCTTGGGAGCGGCCTTGATGGGTTGCTTCATCTCCACTTCGAATGGGATGCCGTTAACGGAAACCTTGGCGATGTTGCCTTCAACATCTTCGATTTCAACGTCGTAGTCGACGCCTTGTACTGTATATTGATACTTGTTCATTGTTTTACTGTTTTTATATGATTGGGGTTGTTTTCTGGTTCGTTATGACATTATACCTGCGGGTTTTTCGAAAGTGTAAGCTCGTTGTTCCACAGGGAATGGTGCGGGCGGATGGTGATGATGCCGCTCTCTTCGTCGTGTACGTTGTCGGTGTATTGCTTCAATGCGAGTGCAATGACAGCCATGTAGATTTCCTTGTCGATGCCGCCTTTCTCCAGTCCGTCGGTAAGAATGACCTTTGTCTTGTGGGCAGCTTCGTGTATTTTCTCTTCCGTGGCCACGGCTGCCTTGATGGGTTGCATGCTGGCCGCTTTCTTCAGTGCCTTGCGGTGGGTGACAATCTTTCCGAAGATGGTGAAGAAGACGTAGAGCAGGGCCAGACAGAAGAACACGATGCCCATGGAGAGCACGGTGATACCGAATCCGTGAGGGTCGTCGCGCTTCAGCTTGGCGATCTTCGACTCGTTGATCTCTATATAGTTACCAATGCCTGGCGTCACGCCCTCAGCTGACTTGACGTCCCAGTTGGCGCTTCCGTCTTTAGTGCGGGCATACGACTTGTTTGCTTCCAATGCAGGCACGCTCACAGAGTCGATGAGGTCAACGCCGTTGCCATCATAGAGTGCTACCCATACGGGCTCTCCAGGTGTGATAGGGGTCTTGAGGTGAAGGCTTCCCTTGGTGGGCGATGAGTTGAGAAACAACACCAGATGGTCTTGTCCGCTCATGGATGTGCGCTTCTCTCCATTGGGAATGGGGCACATCAGTTCAATACGCTTTGGCGCAGGCATCGATTTGTCGAGCACTGCCCTGTTTGTGGTGATGAACATGCCGCGCACATTGTAAGTGGTGTAAGATGTGTTGGCAAGTTCAACCCAAGGTAGTGGCTGACCAAATTCATCCTGCAGGTTTTCAGTGTTGTTGGTCAGCACCTCGTTGATCTTGATGTTGCGGGCTCCTTGCCCATACATCATGGAGGTGCCTGCAAGCAACATGCTGGTCAGCAGTAATCCAAATTTGTTCATTTTTTATATGTGAATTGTTATGTTATTCTTTTATCTTATGATTGAGGCTATCCGCAGAAGAACAGCACGATGATTTGCGCTGTGAAGATGCGCAGGAACATAGATAGCGGGTAGACGGTGGAATAGCCTACGGCAGGAGCTTCTTTCGAGCAGATGCTGTTGGCGTAGGCCAGTGCTGGAGGGTCGGTGTAGGTGCCGGCCAACATTCCCATCAGCGTGAAATAGTTGAAGTGGAAACGCTTTCGGCCTATTGTTCCTATAATAAGAATAGGTATGGTGGTGATCAGGAAACCTGAGAGTACGTACAGAAGTCCGTCACCCTGTACGACGGTTTCCCAGAATCCGGCGCCGGCCTTGATGCCCACACTGGCAAGGAACAGCACGAGGCCTATCTCGCGAAGCATCATGTTGGCCGATGTCGTCGTATAGGTAACCAGGTGTATCTTGTAGCCGTAACGGCCAATGAGAATGGCAATGATGAGCGGTCCACCGGCAATGCCGAGCTTCATGGGAACGGGCATTCCGGGAATGGCGATGGGCAGTGATCCGAAGATGATGCCGATGATGATGCCGATGAAGATGGTGGCAATGTTGGGCGCGTTCAGCTTTCTGGCAGAGTTGCCCATAAGCGTGGTGACGCGTTCTACGGCATCTTTGGGACCCACCACCATGATGCGGTCGCCCACCTGAAGGGGAAGGCTCACGCTGGCAAAGAGCTCGATGCCATGACGGGTGACGCGGGTGACGTTCACGCCGTGTACACTCGAGAAGTGCATTTTTCCGAGTGTCTTGCCATTGATGGAGGGATTGGTGACTACGATGCGCTTGCTGATCATGGGCTGGTCCTGTTCTTCCCAGTCGATGTCGGTCTCAGGGCCAAAGAATGCAATCAGCGCCTCGCGGTCGGTTTCTGCCGATACGATGTTGAGAATGTCGCCAATGTGAAACACCGTGTTGCGGTTGGGAATGCTCACGTGGTTGTCGTGCAGAATTCTCGAGCATACAAAGTCCCTGTTCACGAAGTCGTGGACCTGAAGCATCGTCTTCCCTTCGAGATAGGAGTTGGTCACCTTCAGACGAAGGCGGCAAGGCTTGGTGGCCACGTTCTCTGCGTCTTCGTCGAGGAGCCTCTTTTCCTCTTTCTCAAGCTTGATGTTGCACAGAAAGCGTATGGCAATGGTTGCACCGATGATGCCCAGCACGCCCAGCGGATAGGCGCAAGCATAGCCTGAAGCAATCTGGGGCGGGTTTTCGCTGAACACACTTCCAAGTGCCTCGTTGGCAGCACCCAGACCAGGCGTGTTGGTGACGGCACCATAGAGCGTGCCTACAAGCATGGGCAGGTTCTGCGAATTGGAAGTGTCGAAGAAGGCATAGTAGCATCCAAACATCACGAGAATGTTGAGCAAGATGAGCACCGCCGACAGCGCATTCATCTTAACGCCTGCCGTTCCGAAGCTCTCGAAGAAACCGGGTCCCACCTGCAGACCAATCATGAAAACGAAGAGCACAAGTCCGAACTCCTGTAGGAAGGTGATGATGGGTATGGGAGCCGTGAAGCCGATGTGGCCCGCCACAATGCCGGCAAACAACACGAATGTGACGCCCAGCGAGATTCCTCCAAACTTGATTTTTCCCAAGAGAACACCAATGGATATAACCAATGAATAGAGTAGCACGATGTGTGCCACAGACTCGGTGTTCGTAAAGATGTCTATTAACCAATCCATAACAATAGTAACGTCGGAAATACAGAAACGGCATTTCGGCCATGGCGTTTCGCCATTTGCATCGAAGCATACTGGTGTCTTGTTTTCATGCAAATGGCATCGCTAAAAGAAGCGTGTTACCCTAAGCTGTTGTTGACATCGTAGTCCAAAAGCCGAATTTGGGTGCAAAGTTACACAATATATTGCTCATTCTGCAATTTTTGTGCTGGAATTTTGCCGCAATTCTCTACTTTTTGAATTTTTAATGATTAAATATAAATTTCTCACCTTATTTAATTGTAATGTCAGAAAAAACACTTATCTTTGCAGCGTAAAATGCATTTTTGTGCCGTCAAAACAATATTGCTACAACTTATTAAACTTATTAAATAATACACAACGCTATGTCAAACAGTAAAGAAAAACTCTTTACCGAGTTTACGGCGCCTACCACCCAGGAGTGGCTTGACAAGATTCAGGTCGACCTGAAGGGTGCCGATTTCAACAAACGTCTGGTATGGAGAACAAATGAAGGTTTTAACGTGCAGCCGTTCTATCGCCGCGAAGACCTCGCCAAATTGAAGACACCCGAGGCTCTGCCCGGTGAATTCCCCTTTGTGCGTGGCAACAAGAAGGACGACAATGCCTGGTACATCCGTCAGGACATCGTGGCTGAAGACGCAAAGGCTGCCAACGAAAAGGCACTCGATGTGCTCAACAAGGGCATCGATTCACTGGGCTTCCGCATTCCTGGAGATAAGGTGAATGCTGAGTTCGTAGAAACACTGCTCGAAGGTATTCTCTGCGATATCGTCGAAGTCAACTTCCACACTTGTGCGAAGCATGCACTTGAGCTGGCTCAGATTCTTGTCGCTTATTTCGAGAAGAAGGGCTACGACAAGGAGAAAGTGGTTGGCTCGATTGATTTCGACCCCATCGAGAAGATGCTGATGAAGGGCAAGGACTCCACTCCGCTGCTGGCTGTGGCTCCTCAGCTCGTGGAGGCGCTCAAGGATTATCCTAGCTTCAGCTGCATCAATGTGAACACCGTCGCATTGAACAATGCCGGTGCCTACATCGTTCAGGAACTCGGCTACGCCCTCGCTTGGGGTAACGAGTATCTGCAGCAGCTCGTCGACGCCGGTGTCGACGTGGACCTCGCCGCCAAGAGCATCCGCTTCAACATGGGCATTTCCGAGAACTATTTCATGGAACTTGCCAAGTTCCGTGCAGCACGTCTGCTCTGGGCTCAGATTGTGAAGCAGTATGAACCGAAATGCGACTGTGCCTGCAAGATGACCGTCAATGCCATCACCACGAAGTACAACCAGACGTTGTTCGACTCCTATGTCAACCTGCTCCGTTCGCAGACAGAGGCCATGAGTGCCGCTCTCGGAGGTGTTCACTCCATGGTGGTCGTTCCCTTCGATTCCACCTATGAGGTTCCTTCAGACTTCTCAGAGCGCATCGCCCGCAACCAGCAGCTGCTGCTCAAGGAGGAGTGCCACTTCGACAAGGTCGTTGATCCGGGAGCCGGTTCCTATTACATTGAGCATCTCACCGACAGTCTCGCCGTTGAAGGATGGAAGATCTTCCTTCGCGTTGAAGAAGAAGGCGGATTCCTCGAGGCTGCCAAGAAGGGAACCGTTCAGGACGACATCAATGCCACCAACGTGAAGCGTCATGGCGACGCTGCCAAGCGCAAGGAGTTCCTGCTGGGCACCAACCAGTTCCCGAACTTCACTGAGAAGAGCGAGGGAAAGCGTGCCAAGGCTTGTTGCTGTGGCTGCGGTCAGAAAGAAGAGGCCCCCTTCAAGGCCATCAGTAGCACACGTCTGGCTGCCGATTTCGAAGACCTGCGCATCCACACAGAGGAGACACGCGTGCCCACGGCCTTCATGCTTACCATCGGCAATCTGGCCATGCGTCAGGCACGTGCACAGTTCTCATGCAATTTCCTGGCTTGTGCCGGCTACAAAGTTATCGACAACCTCGGCTTCAAGACCGTTGAGGAAGGTGTCGACGCCGCTCTCGAGGCCAAGGCCGACATCGTGGTGCTCTGCTCTTCCGACGATGAGTACGCAGAATACGCCATTCCCGCTTTCAAGTATCTCGACGGCCGTGCCATGTTCGTGGTTGCAGGTGCACCTGCCTGCATGGAAGACCTCAAGGCTGCCGGCATCGAGAACTTCATCCACGTGCGTTGCAATGTGCTGGAAACACTCAAAGAATATAATGCTAAGTTAGGTATCTGATCTTTTTATGGAACACAGAGACACAGAGACACTGAGTTTTGATATCTCCAATGAGGAGATTTTGGAACTTAACAAATTGAGTCAGCTAATAATTGGTTGCGCAATGGAAGTACACAAAGAACTCGGTCCTGGTCTTATGGAGTCAGCTTACGAAGAATGTCTGTTTGAAGAACTTCGCTTACACAATCTGGAAGTAGAAACCCAGGTGGAACTACCTTTATATTATAAAGGAAGAAAAACGACGAAGACTTATCGGATAGACATGTTAGTAGAGAGAAAGATTCTGTTAGAATTAAAAGCTGTAGAAGAACTGAAGCCTGTGCATGAAGTTCAACTGCTAACATATCTCAAACTAACAAGACTCAAGCTCGGACTCCTTATCAACTTCAATGTTCCAGTCTTAAAAAAAGGCATAAAGAGAAAAATAAATGGTAAAATCGAATACACAGGCATACAGCTACAAAGATAAAAACTCTGTGTCTCCGTGTCTCTGTGTTCAAAAACAAACGCATAATGAGAAAACAATTTAAAGACATCGATATCTATGCAGGCATCAAGGCTCAAGATGGTGCCCAATGGATCAAGGACAACCACATCGACTACAACTGGAAGACTCCAGAGCACATCCAGGTTCGTCCTGTCTATACCAAGGAAGACCTCGAAGGCATGGAGCACCTCGACTTCGCAGCCGGTATTCCGCCCTATCTCCGTGGTCCCTATTCCATGATGTATCCGTTCCGCCCGTGGACCATCCGTCAGTATGCCGGTTTCTCCACGGCCGAGGAGTCGAACGCTTTCTACCGTCGTAACCTGGCCTCTGGTCAGAAGGGTCTCTCCGTGGCCTTCGACCTGCCTACGCACCGTGGCTACGACCCCGACAACCCACGCGTCGTCGGCGATGTCGGCAAGGCCGGAGTCTCCATATGCTCACTCGAGAACATGAAGGTCCTCTTCTCTGGCATACCTCTCAACAAGATGTCCGTGTCCATGACCATGAACGGCGGTGTGCTCCCCATCCTCGCCTTCTACATCAATGCAGGACTGGAGCAGGGCGCCAAGCTCGAAGAGATGGCTGGAACCATCCAGAACGACATCCTCAAGGAGTTCATGGTGCGCAATACCTATATCTATCCGCCCGCATTCTCCATGAAGATTATTGCCGACATCTTCGAGTACACCTCGCAGTTCATGCCTAAGTTCAACAGCATCTCCATCTCTGGCTACCACATGCAGGAGGCTGGTGCCACTGCCGACATTGAGCTCGCCTACACGCTGGCCGACGGTATGGACTATCTGCGCACGGGTGTCAACGCCGGCATCGCTGTCGACGCCTTTGCTCCGCGTCTGTCGTTCTTCTGGGCTATCGGCATGAACCACTTCATGGAAATTGCCAAGATGCGCGCTGGCCGTCTGCTCTGGGCAAAGATTGTGAAGAGCTTCGGCGCCACCAATCCTAAGTCGCTGGCCCTTCGTACCCACTCGCAGACTTCAGGATGGAGTCTCACCGAGCAGGATCCCTTCAACAATGTGGGCCGCACCTGTATCGAGGCTATGGCAGCCGTCTTGGGTCACACCCAGTCGCTCCACACCAATGCCCTCGACGAGGCCATCGCACTGCCTACCGACTTCTCGGCACGTATCGCTCGTAACACACAGATCTACATTCAGAACGAGACAAAGGTGTGCAAGCAGATTGACCCGTGGGCCGGTTCCTACTATGTGGAGACACTCACCAACGAGCTCGTCCACAAGGCATGGGAGCACATCCAGGAGATTGAGAAGCTGGGCGGCATGGCCAAGGCCATCGAGACCGGTCTGCCCAAGATGCGCATCGAGGAAGCTGCCGCTCGCACGCAGGCCCGCATCGACTCTGGCGTTCAGACCATCGTCGGCACCAACAAGTATCGTCTTGACCACGAGGACCCCATCGACATCCTCGAGGTGGACAACACCGCCGTGCGCAAGCAGCAGGAGGAAAGCCTGAAGGAGCTCCGCGCCAACCGCGACGAGGCTGCCTGCCAGGCTGCTCTGAAGGAAATCACCGAGTGCGTTCGCGACTTCGCCGAAGGCCGCAAGTCGAAAGACAACCTGCTGGCTCTGGCCGTCAAGGCAGCCGGATTGCGTTGCACGCTGGGTGAGATAAGTGATGCCTGCGAAGAAATCGTAGGACGTTATAAAGCAGTAATCAGAACCATTTCAGGAGTGTACAGTTCAGAAAGCAAGAACGACGCCGACTTCGAAAAAGCCTGCGCGTTGACAGAAGAGTTCGCCAAGAAGGAAGGACGTCGTCCACGTATCTTCGTGGCCAAGATGGGACAGGACGGTCACGACCGCGGTGCCAAGGTGGTAGCCACGGGCTATGCCGACTGCGGTTTCGACGTAGACATGGGTCCCTTGTTCCAGACACCGGCAGAGGCTGCCCGCGAGGCCGTTGAGAACGATGTGCACATCGTCGGCGCCAGCTCGCTCGCAGCAGGTCACAAGACGCTCATCCCGCAGCTCATCGAGGAACTCCACAAGCTGGGTCGCGACGACATCATGGTCATTGCCGGTGGCGTCATCCCCGCCCAGGACTACGACTTCCTCTACAAGGCAGGCGTGGCAGCCATCTTCGGTCCTGGCACCAGCGTGGCCAAGGCAGCCTGCGAAATGATGAACCTGCTTCTCGAGAAGTAGTAGACATCCCCCAATCTATAATCCCCAGCCCGCAAAACATCATTGCAGACTGGGGATTTTTCTTTGCTCACCACCTTCCCCCCTCCCTTGGACTACTCTTTACACACATCTGAAATAACCGGCCTGAAGGCCAGAAGCACCCAGCCCATGGCAGCGCTCTGGGTAAGCATGGGAGACGTGGCTGCGCCCTAAAAGGGCAAAAGCATTCTTTACTTTTCAATGCTTTTGCAGGGCGTCCGTTGGCGTTTCGCTCATACTCAGGGCGCTGCCCTGGGCTGGTTGCTTTTGGCCTTTCAGGCCGTCCTCTCCGCTAAGCATTGAAGTGTTGCTTTCGTCGCCGATGATACTGCTTATACAGATGTGTGTAAAGAGTCCCCCTTGGGCAGGTGCTGGGTGTAGACCCGCCTCTCTGCGCTCCCCTCCCTTGGGGAGGGGCTGTGGGTGGGCTCCCTCTCAGTTATTCATCGTCCTTTGCAGCTCTTCGAGAAACTGCGCGGCTTGCCTGCCGTCCATCTGTACATGGTCGAACTGGAACGAGATGGTAAGCATTGTCCTCAGCCAATGGCGCTTATATCTTCCCCACACCAGGAAGGGATTGTTGTAGATGCCGCTGTATTGGTTGACAATGCAGTCCAGGTCGGTGCCCACTACGGCCGAAGTCCCGACAATCATTGCGTCCTCGTCGGTGATGTTCCTGCAAGTTGTGGCCGACTCCTTCGTGAGCGTTTCATAGTCGTGGGCGAACTGCTTCAGGTTGTCGCTAAAGGGAATGTCACAGTTGCTGATGTCGCCCTGCACGTTGTCCACAATCACGTTGATGGCCAGATGGTCATACTTGAACATCCGCCCCTTCTTGTCACCGTCCCGTCCCCGTTCGGGCAGTAGGTAGAACTCTTCCATCTTGCTTGCAGCCTTGCCAATGCACCAGCAGAGCAGCATGTTGAATTTCAACCCCTTCCGTTTGCTTGCCTTGCAAAGGCGGGTCACGTCGAACGTCTTCACCATTGTCACCATCGGCATCGGCGACTCCATCCACAACTCGTATGCCTGTGCTCGAGGCGTTTCTTTCGGGTTCACTTCCTGTTTCATTTCTTCACAATTCATTTAGGTAACGAATCAAAAACTTATATGATTCAACTTTCGCAAGTTCTGCCTGTCCCTGGGAGTTTAGGAGTTTGGGAGTTTGGGAGTTTGGGAGTTTGGACAATAGTGTATTTGCGGTGACCGC
>OCTW013407800.1_pt1 | contig 22334 bp, 19 predicted proteins | sample 1539671 | NCBI WGS metagenome assembly OCTW01 (sample SAMN02144230, study PRJEB22623) | gut metagenome | biome: sheep rumen | host: Ovis aries | place: New Zealand
GGTGAGTTTGTCGAGGTTGATGATGTGGTAGTCGGGATACTTGTTCACGAAAAGGCGCACCACGTGGCTCCCGATAAAGCCTGCGCCGCCAGTAATTACGATTGTACGTTTCATTTCTTATAATTTTGCTTTGTTATCTCCTAATGTTATGACTTCACAATCCTTGAACTCTTTGCCGTCGATGGTCAGGCGGACGAGCGTACGCTCCTTGTGCCAGCCCTGCTGACCTGCCGCCCCGGGATTGATGTGCAACAGTCCGAGAGTCTTGTCGTATTTCACCTTCAGTATGTGCGAATGACCAGCAATAAAGAGTTGCGGCGGATTTGCGAATAGGGTACTGCGTACGCTATAGTCGTAATTGCCAGGATAGCCGCCGATATGCTTGATGAGCACGTCGACATCCTCGCATCTAAAGCGGGTTATCTCACGATACATCAGGCGGAGGTCGCCGCCGTCGCAGTTGCCGCAGACAGCCCGCAAAGGTCGGAAGGCCGCCAGCCTCTCCGCCACCTCCACCGAGCCGATGTCGCCAGCATGCCATATTTCGTCGCAGGGTTCGAAATAGTGAAGATACTTCTCATCCCAGTACGAGTGGGTGTCGCTCAATATACCTATTCTCTTCATATCTTAAACCGTTTACGGATAAACTGGGCGATAATCTTCTCCGACTCCATCAAACCGAGCACGCTAGAGTCAATGCAGAGGTCGTAGCTCTCTGCCGAGCCCCATTTCTTACCCGTATAATAATTATAATAGGTGGCACGTGCACTCTCACGCTGCTCAATGAACCGTCTGGCAGCATCCGCATCGAGCTGTTGCTTATTCATAATCTGCTCCACACGATATTCCATCGAGGCCGTGATAAACACGTTAACTGTATTTGGGAAGTCTCTTAACACATAGTCTGCACAACGTCCCACGAAAACGCACGAGCCTTCCTTTGCAGCCTTACGGATAGCTTCACTTTGGAACTGGAAAAGGCTCTCCTGCGAGAAATTAGTCTTATACATACTGCCACCGCTGAAGTGGGATGTCTGCACATTAAACAAGGCCTTAAAAAATCCCTTCTTTTCATCGTTTTGCTGAAAGAACTTCTCTGAAAAGCCACTCTCCTTTGCTGCCAGGTCAAGTAACTCATGGTCGTAATATTTGGCATTGAAATCAAGTGCCAGCATTCTTCCAATATCGTGGCCACCCGATCCCAGCTGCCTTCCTATGTTGATAATGATACTCTGATCTATCATGTTCAATCTTCTATTATCAATCTTCTATGACTTGAATTTCCTCATATACCACATCAGCAGCGGGATGGTCATCGCAAACGAGCCGAAATCGCTGGCAGGCATTGAATACCACACTCCGTCGAGTCCCCACCAAAACGGGAACACATAAGCCATCGGCAACAAGAGTATCAACTGTCGTGAGAGCGAGAGGAAGATGCTGATCTTCACCTTACCAATACACTGGAAAAAATTAGTGATTACCGCCTGAGAACCCACGACAAAAAACACCAGCATATCGAGTTTAATACCCCTGGCTGCCATATCGAGCAGTTTTGCATCTGTTGTAAAGATGCGCGCTATTTGCCATGGGAAGAGCATTGAGAGAGCCCAACCCACCAGCAGGATCGAAGTGGCACAGGCGATAGCCAGCCATAGACATCGCAGCATACGGTCGAACTTCTCCGCCCCATAGTTATAGCCTACAATGGGCTGCATACCCTGTGTAATGCCAATAACGAACATGAAGAACACCATGACAACGGAGTTTGCTATCGAATAGGCGCCCACAGCCATGTCGCCGCCATAATGCACAAACTGGTTGTTCATGAAGATGACGATCACACAACTCGTGACATTCATCAGGAAGGGCGAGATTCCGATGGAGATGATGTTCCTCACTAGGTCTGTCTTCAGCCGGTAGATGCCTCGTTTGAGGTGCAACAGTTCCTTCGGATTGGAAAATACCCACATCTGCCAACAGAGTGCCAACGTCTGCGAGGTGACCGTGGCGAGTGCCGCCCCTTTGATGCCCCAACGGAACCACCATACGAAGGCTATGACAAGCAGGATGTTCATCCCCACGGTGAAAAGCACGGAATACATGGCGTGACGCGGCTTGCCAGCAGCCCTCAGCACAGCATTCATACCGAAATACATGTGGGTGATCATGTTGCCAAGCAGTATAACCGTCATGAACTCACGGGCGTAGGGCAACGTCACATCCGACGCACCAAAGAACCTGAGTATCGGATCGAGGAATATCAAACAGACCACCATAAATGCCAGACCGATGATGAGGTTCAGCGTCACGGTATTGCCCAGTAGGTGTTCAGCTGTCTGATAGTCCTTCTGCCCCAGTTTCACACTAATACAGGTGCTAGCTCCCACGCCCACTGCTGCTCCGAAAGCACCGCTGAGGTTCATGAACGGGAACGTAATGCCCAGACCTGCGATAGCCTCAGGGCCCACCACCTGACCAATCATAGCACGGTCGATAATGTTGTAGAGGCTCGAGGCCGTCATTGCCACTATAGCAGGCAGGGCATACTGCCAAAGCAGTTGCCCCACGGGCTTCTGGCCCAGTTCGAGTGCGGCTTGTTTATTGTCCATCTACACCTTATTAATAATTATCGGCTGCAAAGTTACACATTTTTTCCCATATTACGCTATCATTCGGAATTTTATTTCACTATCCGTTTGGTTATCTTCGCACTTATTTGTAACTTTGCAGACGAATTGCGTAAGACCATGCGGCTACGACTGCTCATAGCAATGATTGTCTCGCTCCTGGCGGTACTCCCCTCCAGCGCAGGCACCACCTCCAAGAAGAAATATCCTGGAGGCAAATACTATATCTGGCGCTATACGCTGAAAGACAAGCAAGGCTCCGCCTACGCTCTCGACCACCCGGGCCGCTGGCTATCACATAAAGCCATCGAGCGTCGCAGACGACAACAGATAGCCCTCGACTCCACCGACCTGCCCGTGAGCCAGAGATATCTGAGAGTGTTGGAGAAAGCCTTGAAGGACAGGAAGAATGCCACGCAGAAATCTAAGCTAGAATGGATGGTAATAGGAACCAGCCGCTGGAACAATTCCGTACTCATCCGCAGCAATGACAGCACCGTGCTCAGTGCCCTCGACGCCCTCGACTGCGTAGCCAAAAGCCAGTGCGTGTGGATATCTCCCGACAGCATCAGCAGTTACGTGAAACACACCTACCACGAGACCTTCAACCCATGGGACAGCATCAAGGGCACCTACTACGGCAACGGCAAGGAGCAAATAGAAATGCTCTCAGGGCAACGTCTGCATGGCATCGGGAAACGAGGCCACGGCATGACCATCGCCGTGCTCGACGGTGGTTTCCAGAATGCTGACGTCATCCCCGCCATCACGAGAGCCAACATTGCTGGCGCGAAAGATTTCGTCTACCCCAACAGCCCATACTTCTACCAAGAGACTGACCACGGCACGAAAGTACTCTCGGCAATGGCAGCCAACCAGCCTGAAGTGCTCGTAGGCACTGCTCCCGAAGCCCGTTATTGGCTGCTGCGCTGTGAAGACCAGCAGACAGAGCAGCCCGTGGAAGAAGACTACTGGGCGATGGCAGCAGAGTTTGCCGACTCTGTTGGGGCAGACATCATCAGTTCTAGCCTCGGCTACAACGACTACGACACCCCCAACTACTACCATCAGCGCGATCTCGACGGCCAGACGGCACTCATCAGCCACACCGCCTCGATGCTGGCCAGGAAAGGAATCATTCTCGTCAACTCGGCGGGCAACAGCGGCATGGGTCCATGGAAGAAAATCACATTCCCTGGCGACGCATCCGACGTGCTCACCGTTGGGGCCGTAAACATGGAGAAGAAGAATGCTCCGTTCAGCGGCGTAGGCCCTACACAAGACGGCCGCATAAAGCCCGACGTGATGGCCCTCGGCAGTCCAACATCACTCATCTCTGGCCGCGGTAGCATCGTCAGAGACATGGGCACGTCATTCTCAACGCCACTTATCACAGGCCTCGTCGCCTGCCTGTGGCAGGCTCTGCCAGAGAAGACTGCCCTCGAAATCATAGAATTGGTGCGGCAGACCAGCAGCAACGCCAAGGAGCCTGACAGCATCTTTGGCTATGGCATCCCCAACTTCTGGAGAGCCTATATGATAGGGAAAATGAAGAATGAAGAATTTGCCACCGTCCATGAGGAGCGAGAATAGACTGACCCTGCTTGAGCTCAACGACCTCGTCCGCGAGGTGATAGAGAGCGAGATGCCCAATGAATACTGGGTAGAAGCAGAGTTGTCGGAATGCAGAGAGAGCCGTGGACACTGTTACATGGAGCTCATCCAAAAAGGCGAACAAAGCACCACGCCTGTCGCCAAGGCTTCAGCCAAATGCTGGGCATCGAAGTGGATGATCATCCGACCCTATTTCGAGCGCACCACAGGCCAAAGGCTCGTTGCGGGCATGAAGGTTTTACTAAAGGTGTATGCCCAATTTCACGAAGCTTACGGATTCTCCTGGATTGTCACAGACATCGATCCCACCCATACCCTTGGCGACATGGCTCGAAAGCGTCAGGAAATTATCCGCCAACTGAAGGAAGAGGGAGTCTTTGACCTCCAAAAAGGTTTACAGCTACCCATATTCTGCCAGCATATCGCCGTTATTTCGAGCCAAACGGCTGCCGGCTATGGTGATTTCTGTAACCAACTCGCCGACAACCCCTATGGCTTCAAGTTCAACATAGAGCTCTTCCCTGCCATCATGCAGGGCGATGGCATCGAGCAAAGTATTATCACAGCACTTGAACAGATATATTCGAGGTGTGAGGAGCCCGGGATGTGGAGTAAGGGAATCCATCCCTTCGACTGTGTCGTCATAATAAGGGGAGGAGGTGCCACGAGCGACATGAGCGGTTTCGACACCCTCGCCCTCGCAGAGAATGCCGCAAACTTCCCCCTGCCAATTATCACAGGCATCGGCCACGACCGCGACGAATCAATCTTAGACATGGTTTCCCACACCCGAGTGAAGACGCCCACCGCCGCAGCAGCTCTACTTATAGACCATCTCAAGGGTGTACTCGACGCCATCGAGGAGGCGCAGAGCATGATCACACACTATGCACAGCAGAAACTGTCAGTAAAAAAACAGCAACTGACCACAATCCAAGAAATTCTCCCAAAACTCTTCGCGATGGTGAAGACACGTCAGGCAGCCAAGATCGACAACCTCAACAACCGCATGCTCTCAGCCATCCAGCGGCGCATTATTGAGCAACAGGCCACGCTGAGTGCCACGACCTCGAAGATCCCGATTCTACTCAGCCAGCGTCTGATGGCAGAGCGTCATCGTCTGCAACTGACAGAGGAGAAGACAAAGACCCTCGACCCTGTCCTGCTACTCAACCGTGGCTATAGCATCACCCTCTGTCAAGGCAAGGCTGTGAAGGATGTCAATTCGTTCAATGCCGGCGACGAGATAGAGACAAGGCTGGCTAACGGCACCATACACTCGAAAATCACAACAACATAAAATATGGAAAAGACATTAAAGTACGAGGCATTGATGGCAGAGTTACAAGCCATCGTCAAGAAAATGGAGAGCGACGAGCTCGATGTCGACCAGTTGTCTGAACAGCTGAAGCGTGCACAGGAGCTCATCAAACTCTGCAAGGACAAACTTACAAAGACTGAGGCGGATATCAAGAGAATATTATCTGACGAAACATATAAGTAGTTTCCCTTCCTAACATATAACCATCACGGCCATATACGTGATAATTCGTGTTTAAAATGATAAAAAAAGAGCATTTATGTTTCTATTTTAAATATAAATGTGTACTTTTGCAGTCAAATTGGAAATTCAAAACGTATAAGATATGAAGAATCTAGACTGGGGTAGCCTGTCATTCGGCTACATGAAAACCGACTACAACGTGCGTTGCTACTATCGCGACGGCAAATGGGGCGAGATCGAGGTCTGCTCCGACGAGTATCTGAACCTGCACATGGCAGCCACCTGCCTGCACTACGGCCAGGAGGCCTTCGAGGGCCTGAAGGCCTACCGCTGTCCAGACGGCAAGGTGCGCATCTTCCGTGTCGACGAGAATGCAGCCCGCCTGCAGAGCACCTGCCGAGGCATCATGATGCCCGAGGTATCAACAGAACTGTTCACGGAGATGGTGAAGAAGGTGGTGCGCCTGAACCAGGAGTGGATCCCGACCTACGAGAGCGGTGCCACGCTCTACATCCGTCCGCTGCTTATCGGCACCAGTGCCCAAGTAGGCGTTCATCCTGCCAAGGAGTACTGCTTCCTGATCTTCGTCACCCCCGTAGGCCCGTACTTCAAGGGTGGCTTCGCTGCCAATCCCTACGTCATTATCCGCGACTACGACCGTTCGGCTCCTCTCGGCACGGGTAAGTACAAGGTGGGCGGTAACTACGCTGCGAGCCTCTTCGCCAACAACCTGGCCCACGAGAAGGGCTACGCCTGCGAGTTCTACCTCGACGCCAAGGAAAAGAAGTACATGGACGAGTGCGGTGCCGCCAACTTCTTCGGCATCAAGAACAACACCTATATCACCCCGAAGTCTACGTCTATTCTGCCCTCCATCACCAACAAGAGCCTGATGCAGGTGGCCGAGGACCTGGGCCTGAAGGTGGAGCGCCGCCCCATCCCAGAGGAGGAGCTCGAGACCTTCGAGGAGGCAGGAGCCTGCGGCACGGCAGCCGTCATCTCGCCGATTTCCTATATCGACGACCTCGACACCGGCAAGCGCTACTCCTTCGGCGACAAGCCCGGCCCCATCTCGAAGAAACTCTTCGACACCCTGCGCGGTATCCAGTATGGTGAGATTGAGGACAAGCACGGCTGGACAACGGTTGTCATTGAGTAATACATGGGCAAAGGCAAACTGGCGAAATTCGCCGATATGGCATCTTATGAGAACGTGTTCCAATACCCTTATTCGGTAGTGGAACATGTTCCCTTTGAGATGCAGGGTCACTGGCGCGAACAGTATTTCCATAACCAGAGCCCCATCATTCTCGAACTGGGTTGTGGCAAAGGCGAGTACACCGTCGAGTTGGCCAAACTCTACCCAGATATCAACTTCATCGGTGTCGACATTAAGGGAGCCCGCATGTGGACTGGTGCCACCCAGGCCATCAACGAGGGGCTGAAGAATGTCGCCTTTCTCCGTACAAACATAGAAATCATTGAACGTTTCTTCTCAGAGGACGAAGTGCAGGAGATCTGGCTCACCTTCAGCGACCCACAGATGAAGAACCCCCGCAAGCGTCTCACTTCGACCTACTTCATGGAGCGCTATCGCAAGTTCCTCATTGATGGTGGCATCGTCCACCTGAAAACCGACTCAAACTTCCTCTTTACCTATACCACCTACATGGTGGAGAAGAATCACCTGCCCCTCCTGTTGAGGACAGAGGATCTCTATTCTGAGCATTCAGAAAACTCAGCGTACTCCGAAGCCCGAGCCATTCAGACCTACTACGAGTCGATGTGGATAGCCCGCGGACTGAACATCAAATACATGAAATGGCAGTTGCCCAGTGCAGGCATACTCGAAGAGCCTGATGTGGAGATAGAACTCGACGACTATCGCAGTTATCACCGCTCAAAACGTAGTTCACTAGAAAAATCAAAATAAAAGCATTATGAAAAGACTCATCACTATGCTTCTGGCCGTACTTCCCCTACTGGCCTCAGCACAAACCAAGAACGTAACGGTGGATTCCGTTGGACAACTCTCGAAGCAAATCGAGAACAGTGAGAAATTCATGATATCCGAGTTGAAGATCAGCGGTCCGCTCAATGGCGCTGACGTCAAACTACTCCAACAGATTGTCAACCGCACGAAGGCCAACGAGAAGAAGGGTGAGTGCTTGGTCACCAGTCTCGACCTCTCAGAAGCCGTCTTCACTGAAGGTAAATCTGCCTTAGCAACAACGACTCTACCTAACGGCTTATTGTCAGGTGCCAAGAAGTTGGAGAAAGTGATTCTCCCGACCAATCTGACAACTATCAGCAAGAACTGTTTTGAAGACTGCGAGTCGCTGTCAGGAATTAACATTCCCGAAAACGTCACGGAGATTGAAAGCCAAGCCTTCCAGAGGTGCGAGAACCTATCATCAGTTACCCTGCCAAAGGGTATTAAAGCCATTGGTAGTGAGGCTTTCGAGGGCTGTAAGGCACTTAAGGAGATAGAGATTCCGGAGAGTGTCACCGAACTGGGAGCACAGGCTTTCAATGACTGCGACGCCCTTGCCACTATCAATATAATTGCCAAACTCAAGAAAATCAACAACTCTACCTTCAAGGGTTGTGAGAGCCTCAGCAACATCACCTTGCCTGAGAGTCTGCAGAGTCTCGGTAGCGATGCCTTCCACGACTGTAAGAACCTGGCGGAAATCGAACTGCCAGAGAGTCTCGAAGAGATAGGCAACTCAGCCTTTGAAGATTGTCAGAACCTTTCAAAAATCGACTTGAGCAAAATCCAGAAAATCGGCAGCAACGCCTTTCAGGATTGTAAGAGTCTTACTACCGCCAATTTTGACGCACTTACCAAACTTGGCAGTGGCGTATTCAAGAACTGTGTCTCACTGGACAGTGTATCCATTCAGGGTAGCCTCGACGAACTCGATGCAAACACCTTCTCTGGTTGTACCAGCCTCAGAGGCATCAGTCTGCCCGCTACCATCAAGACCATCGGAAGCAACGCTTTTGAGAAATGCCAGAGTCTGGCTATGATCGAGTTGCCTTTCTCCTTGACAAAGATTGGTTCTGATGCCTTCGAGGAGTGTTCGAGCCTGCGCGAGATTGTCATCCCCAACATGGTGAAGAGCATTGGCAGCAGTGCCTTCGAGGGATGTGTCACACTTGACAGCGTCGCCATCAACGGCATGGTCTCTGAGATAGACAGTAAGACATTCTACCGTTGCAGTGCCCTCCGCCACATCACCTTGCCTAATTCTATCAAGAAAATTGGTACGAAGGCCTTTCAGGAGTGTGCATCCCTCCAGGAAATCGACCTGCCCGTATCTCTGACCACCATCGGTGATGATGCCTTCGAGAAGTGCTCATCGCTAAAGAGCATCAAACTCCCCGTCGGTGTCACCTCCATCGGTAGCGACGCCTTCCTGGAGTGTACCATGCTCACCTCCGTCGACCTCTCCACGGCTCTGAAGAAGATCGGTGGCTCGGCTTTTGCCAAGTGTGTATCGCTCAAGGAAGTCATCCTCCACACACCAGCCCCGCCATCCATCTCCAAGAGCACGTTCAAGGGTTGCATGCCAGTTTATATCATTCCGCGTGGCAGTCTGCCCATCTACATTGCCCATAAGGACTGGAAGAGTATCACTGGCTATCAAGAAAAGTAAATATTGATTATAGTTTAATGCAGTTATATCCCAAAATAATCATGGACGCGCTGGCCACAGTGACGTATGCCGGCACGAAGAAGAATCTCGTAGAGAGCCAGATGGTGGCTGACACCCCCGCGGTGTCAGCCCCTTCTACGGAGGGAGAACCTTGGCGGGTGAAGGTCGTCCTTGAGTTCCCACGCGACACAGACCCCTTCCTGAAGTCTACGGTCAAAGCCGCCGAAGCCGCCATCCGCTATCATTGCAAAGAAGAGGCCGTCAGGCGTGGAGAGACCTACAGCGACATCGAGATCGAGATTGTGACAGAATTCAAATCGAAGCCCCGCCCTGAAGTAGAACAACTATTGCCGGGTGTGAAGAACATCATCGCTGTCAGCAGTGGCAAGGGGGGCGTCGGCAAGTCCACTGTCTCTGCCAACCTCGCCATTGCATTGGCACGTCTGGGCTACCAGGTAGGACTGCTCGATACCGACATCTTCGGTCCCTCCATGCCTAAGATGTTCAATGTGGAAGACGAGCGACCCTATGCAGTCAAGAAAGACGGACGCGACCTGATCTGTCCCATTGAGAAGTATGGTGTAAAGTTACTGAGTATCGGTTTCTTCGTCTCCCCGACCACAGCCACCCTATGGCGTGGTGGCATGGCTACGAGTGCCCTCAAGCAACTCATTGCCGATGCCGACTGGGGTGACCTCGACTACTTTATCCTCGACACCCCGCCAGGTACATCCGACATACACCTGACACTTTTACAGACCCTTCCTATCACAGGAGCCGTTATCGTCAGTACGCCACAGCAGGTGGCCCTTGCAGATGCCCGCAAAGGCATCGACATGTACCGCAACGAGAAAGTCAACGTACCCATCCTCGGCCTCATTGAGAATATGGCTTGGTTTACGCCTGCCGAACTCCCCGAGAACCGTTATTACATTTTCGGCAAAGAAGGATGCAAGCAACTGGCCGAAGAGATGAGCGTTCCCTTGCTGGCCCAGATCCCGCTGGTACAGAGCATCTGCGACAATGGCGATGCAGGCACACCAGTCGCCCTTAACAGCGACACCGCCACAGGCCTTGCCTTCATCAACCTGGCCCAGGCGGTCATCACCGTCGTCAACCGTCGTAACAAAGAACAGCCTAAGACGAAGATCGTCGGTATGAAAAACTCCTAATTTTCTTGTATCATAAATAAAAAGGTGAGCCGTCTGACTCACCTTTATTTATGATTTCTTAGCCTTCATCTGGAGACGGATCTCACGCTTCTTACGCAGATGGGCGAGGCGCTCCTGAGCATGTCGTCGTGTCTGGCGCATCTCAAAACCATACACAATACAAGCCGTCACGAGATAAAATACCGTGAGAGCCCAAAGGGCACGCACCTCAAAGATAACATCACCTAATGTAGCCCCCATCGAATTCATTCGCGTATAGGCCCTCACGCCGAAGGTGCTGGGAAAGAGCCAGGAGATACCCTGCCAGTAACCCGGAATGGCGGACTGCGGCCACGAAATACCGCTCAGGAACAGTAGTGGCAGCGAGAGGAACACCACGAGCAACATGACGTTCTCGCGGTAGTGGACCAGACAGGATACGGTAAGGCCAAAGAAGACGCAGGCCAGCACATAGGGTATCATCATCGCCAGCAAGTCCTGCCAGGCTGCAAGTTGCAGGAAATGGAAAATACGCGGTACGACCAGGATGAGGAAGGCGCCCATGACGGCATAAACCATCGCATAGCACAGGGCCTTTCCGAAAACGACACGCCCCACGGAAGAATAGCACACATGGAAGGGGATAATATCGCTGTAGCGGTTCCGCTCACGGGCCGTTCCTGCCGCCAGGCCAATGCCCAACACGAGCGTCTGCTGGACAATCAGGATGAGTACGGCAGGCAGGATGGATGTACCGTAGCCGCCCTGGGGATTAAACATCGCCACTTCCTTGACATCCAAGGGGCTGGTGGTGACCAAGTCTTCACGAACGGTATAATTGCCAGACAGTTTCTTCTGTATCTCTGCCCCCATCTGTTGGGATACAGCCATCGCCGTCTGATAGATGGCCTTATAGGTGAGCATCAGGGCCATGTCGCAATAGACGCTGATGGTGCCCTGTTCCAAGCGGTTCAGACGGGTGGCAAAGTCTTCCGGGATGAAATAGATGCCCTTGACCACCTGCCGACTAACAAGCGACCTGGCATCGTCGAGGTCGACGGCATAATAGGCCACATGGACATCTGGCGAGGCATCGCACATACGGATGAACTGGCGCGACTGGTGGGAGTGGGACAGGTCAACAACCGCCACTGGCACCTCGTGCACTACCTCATTATTATAGATCCACGAATAGAGCATAGGATACAGCAATGGCACGACGAGACAGAAGAGCAGCACGCCCTCGTCACGTATCACCTGACTCATCTCAAAACGCCACACGTAGGCAGCATCCTGAAGCCATCTGTATATCTTACGGAATATAAACATAGGTGAGCATTGCGTTTTTAATCTTGTGAATGACGAACCACGGCATCAGTGCGAAGGCCACAAGCGCCACGAAATGGAACCAGGCATCGAGCAGCGGGAAGCCGTTGAACACCGTAATCTGATAGAGCATGTAATAATGGCGCAGTGGGAAGAGCCACGTGAGTGACTGTAGCGGGCCGTCCATGCCCATCATGGGGAAGGCCGATCCTGCCATGGAGAAGCCGAGCATGGCCCACAGCGAGCAGATACTCATCGACATGCGCAACGATGGCATCAGCCCGAAGACAAAGATACCAAAGCCAATGGAACTAAACACCTCGAGCAGGGCCAGACGGGTGATCTTCCACAGGCCGCCCTGATGGGGGAATTCTAGCACACTGTAGATGTAGTATTCGTAGAAGAAGATAAGTACGAGGAACACCAATGCCTGCGGCAGGAACTTACCCAGAATGGCGACGACGATGTTTCCATCTGCCTTGTTGAGCCACTCCTTACCTCGTCCGAACTTCAACTCCATACCCAGCGAATAGGCAGAGACAAGAAACATGAACAGCATCATCACACCAGGTACGAAGACGGTAGAGAGATAAACATTGTAACTTCCCCAGGGATTGGCCACCTGATGGAGGTCAATCCTGATGGGCTGCAGAAACGCCTGTATCTGTTCCGGCGTGAAGCCCTTGGCCCGCATCGTGGCCTGACCCACAGCAGCAGAACCCAGTGTGGAGACTGTCTTCAAGTCCTTCATCACCATTGAGCCACCTGCCAGCGACACCTGACTGTAGTAATAGGACACCTGGGGCCTGCGGGCAGAGAGTAAGCCGTCTGTCGTACCCTTAGGAATGTATAGGAAACCATAGATCTCGTTCTTCTGCATGGCATGGCGTGCCTCGGCTACCGATGGATAATGGGCCACGACCTCAGAGTTCTGGAAACCGTCGAGTCTCCGGATCAGCGAACGGCTGGTAGAGGTATTATCGAGGTCGACGACACCCACGGGCATATCCTGTGGCAGTCCGTCAGTCATCAACGTGGTAAAGAACACCATCGTCAACAGCGGGAATATCACCATACTGAAGAAGTAAATGCGATTCACATACAGAATCTTGCATTCACGCCTTGCAACCGTCAAGATCAGTCTGAGATACTTCATCCTTGTTTTGAATTCTCTAATTCTTGAGAATCAGCGACATTCCAGGACGGAGGCCGTCGAGTTTCTCCACCGGACGGGCCTTCACCTCGAAGGTCTTCAGGTCATACTGGCCATTGGCCTTAGTAGCCTTCCAGACAGCATATGAGCCCTGATCCTTCAAGTAATAGACCTTCATCTTGACATCCTTGTTAAAGGCAGGCACGAAGGCTGTGAACTCTGTCCCTACCTTCATGCCATTGAGTTGATCCTCACGCACATTGAACGTGCCCCACATATCATCCATCACAGCAATCGACATGATGGGAGAACCAGTGCCAACAAGTTCACCAACCTTCGGATAGATATTGGCCACCTCACCCTCTTTCTGGGCAATCTGCACCGTCTCGTGGATATAACTGTTCACCTCCTGCACAGCACCCTTTGCACGGCCTACCTGGGCAGCAGCGGCGAGTTTGTCCTCCATACGGGCACCATTGACAGCCATGTCGTACTGGCTCTGAGCAGCCTTCATCTGAGCCTCCATCGCCTTGTAGTTGGCGTAGACCTCATCACGCTTCTGAGCACTCATCACCCCCTCGTCATAGAGGCGCTGAATGCGCTGGTACGACTTCTCTGCGATCTCGTAGCCGGCCTTCGCCTGCTGGAGCACGCTGTAGGCACCCTGAATCTGTTCCTTACGGGCACCGTTCTGGGCTTTCAACTCAATGGCGGCGGCAGCACTCTCAGCACTGCGGGCCTGCTCCATCTTCGCACGCACCTCGGGAGCATCGAGGATGGCGAGAGTGTCACCAGCCTTCACATAGTCACCCTCACTCACACGGAGTTCAAGGATACGACCAGGCACCTTACTTGACACCCGGTATTCAGTAACCTCCACCTGACCCTGAATGACATCCACGTCGCGGTCAAGGGCGAGGAATCCGATAAGTGCCACGATAATCACGACTGCTACGAATCCGGCAATGGCGAGCAGAATGTTGTTATGTTGACTTTTTGCTGACATAATTATATTTACGATTTAGGGATTTACAATTTACGATTTATTCAAGGGTGCCGAGAGACTTCTGCAGGTCTACCTGCGAGAGGCGGACATCGATCTCTGCGTCGATCTTCTGCGACTGTGCCTGGAGCCAGGCTGTCTGTGCCTCCATCACGGTAGTAGCGCTGATGACACCCTCCTGGAAGCCGAGGTTAGCAGTACGCAGGTTCTCATCGGCACGGGCGATGTTCGTCTGAGCCATCGTGAGTCTCTTGTTCGCCTCGTTCACACGGAATGTGTTCTGATTCACCTGCAACTCAATCTTCTCACGCGCCTCCTGCAATTCGAGGTTAGCGATACTCGTGGCACCCTTCGAGGCCCGCACCTTATACATCACGTCGCCCCAGTTCCAGATGGGTATGCGTACCAGCACACCTACATTCCAGAAGCCCTGGAACTTACGCTCGAATCCATTGAGCAGGCTGGGGTTCGTCACGGCATAGCCGCCTGTCAGAGCCACCATCGGCAGATTGCCTGCCTTGAGTACGTTTGTCAATTGTTTGGACAGTTTCACACCACCCTCGAGCATCTTCAACTCAGGACGGTTCGCCATGGCCGTCTCGACATCGAGTTCGGGTGTCAGTGCCACCACAGCGATGTTCTCATTATCTTCATCAGCCAGTGTGACAGCCTCGTTGATGGGGAGGCCGATGGTCTGACAGAGCAGCATCTTCGACAGCACGAGACCGTCGTTGACCTTCTGGAGAGTCATCTCAGCCTCATTCACCTTCACGCCGACAGAAAGGCCGTCGCTACGAGTGGCGACGCCTTCCTCGATCATCTTTTTCACATCAGCGTCGAGTTTCTTCACCAGATCGAGGAAACTCTGGGCCAGGCGCTGCTTGTGTTTCAGCGACACCACCTGCCAGTAGACCCTGTCTGTATTATAAAGCGTGGCCTGACGACGGGCCTCGGCAGAGTTGTCCTGCATCTCTTCGTTGATGTCTGCCATCTTGTTCAGGGCGATGATGCTTCCTCCCATGAAAACGGGCTGCACCACCATCACCGATCCTGCGAAGAGATGACGGGTGTCTGTATCGAGGGCATCGACGAGCCCCTGTCCGAGGCCATTCAACTGACCACCGATCTTCTGCATCTCAGCGTCACCCTTGCTCTTCAGGTCTTCCAGATTGATGCCCAACTTACCCAGCATCATACCAACATTCTCCATGGGCAGTCTGCCTGTGATCTGGGCAAGATCTGCCTGGATGCCACCCACCGCCGCATCACCCAGATGGGGCAGCACCTGTTTCTGATGGTCGTTGAGCAGGGATATCTCCCTACTGGTATACTGATACGTGCCGATGGCACTCACGTGGGGCAGATACTTGGTGCGGGCAGACTTACGGAGATTCTCCGCCACGTCTTGTTTCACCTTCGCAACGCCCATCTGCTTGTTGTTGCGCAAAGCCATCTGCCGACAACTGTCAAGCGTCAGCAACCGCTGAGCACCCACCGTGAAAGGTAAAAAGGTAAAGAGGTAAAAAGGTAAAAACCATTTTACCCTACCCGCTACCGTCCTTAGTCCTTTCCTATTCATTTCAAAATATTAAACTTATTTGTAGTTATTCAAAATTAAACGTTCTGGAGCCGATCATGTGACCATCTGCAAAGATGCTGACACGATACTGTCCTTTCTCCAGCATCTGGGTGACGTTCCAATAGACAGACACGTTCGTCTCCTCACCCGTGTATTCCACCACCTTGCGGGCCGAGCACTCGATGTCCCGGTTCTCGAAGGGGAATGTTCCACCCCCGCCCAGCACGTTGCCGCCAGGGTTCTGAATGCGAACAAAGATGGTGCGATTACCATTAGAGGCCGTCACATTGCGAGAGATGGTAAAGTTCACCTGCATCTTACGACAGTCCTTGAGTTTCGGTTTCTTCATCGCCCTGTCTTTCTTATCGAGCAGCGTCAGGGTGATGTTCGTTGCATCAAGTTGTGCGGCAATGGCCACTTTCTCTGAGAGCGAGGCCTTCTCACTACTCAGGCCCACCACCTGCTGGGTGCGTTGCTCGAGTTCTGCCGTCACACGGGTATTCTCCCGCTTTAGGTTCTCGTTCAGACGGTTCAACGAGTCAATCTGCATCACATAGTCGCGGAGTACGGCTCTGACAGTGGCCAGTTCCCTCTTCAGACGGGTAATCTCACGGGCATCGTCGGCCTTCACCTTCTTCAGTTCTTCCAATAACTGCTGCGTGCGCAATTGTTCCTGTGTGAGCTGCGCGACGATGGAGTCGTTGTTGATCTGTGTCTTCATCTCACTGTACTGTAGGGCAAAGCGCTCGTACTCGTTTTCCATCTCCTGCTTGTCGAGGGCAGCCAGTTCCTGCATGTCCCGATTCATCTGTTTCTGCTCCTGAAGATTCACAAAGAGCCACGCTATAGCCGCCACCAAAATCAGGGCAAGGCCGCCAAGCGCTACGACATATCCTTTTTTCACACTTCTCACATTTAAAAAAAACGCTGCAAAGATACATATTTTGTGCGAACTAACAAAAATATTTCGCTTTTCGTTAACACAACACATTCATTTTTAATATATTTAGGAAAAAAGAGAGGAAAATTTTGGTAGTATCAGGATTATATCGTATATTTGCCGCATAAATACTACTCCTATGCACAAAGACGGTTTTTGGTACAGGGCATTCGACCTTTATTACGACGGATTTCGTAACATGCGTCTCGGCAAAACGCTGTGGGCCATCATCTTCATCAAACTCTTCATTATGTTCGCTATCCTTAAGTTTTTTTTCTTCCCGAACTTCCTCAAGGAGCACGCTGCTGGCAACGAGGCAGGCTTCGTGGCCACCGAGCTTATCGAGAGAGGGGTATAGTGAATAATCCCATCGAAGAATAAATCGTAAATATAAAAAATGTAAACTATGTTCAGTCATTTCCTCCTAGACATCGATGCCAGCACCATCAACTGGTCGAGGGCACAGTTTGCTCTTACGGCTATCTACCATTGGCTCTTTGTGCCGCTGACCCTCGGTCTGGCGGTCATCATGGGCATCATCGAGACCTATTACTATCGTACGAAACTGGCTCTCAATAAGGGCCAAGTTGACGTCGCTGCCGACGTCGACTTCTGGCGCGATGCAGCGAAGTTCTGGCAGAAACTCTTCGGCATCAACTTCGCCATGGGCGTGGCCACAGGCATCATCCTTGAGTTCGAGTTTGGCACCAACTGGTCTAATTACTCCTGGTTCGTGGGCGACATCTTCGGCGCCCCACTGGCCATCGAGGGCATCGTCGCCTTCTTCATGGAGTCGACCTTCGTGGCGGTGATGTACTTTGGTTGGAAGAAGGTATCACCTGGTTTCCACCTTGCCTCTACCTGGCTTACAGGCCTGGGAGCCACCATCTCCGCCTGGTGGATCCTCGTGGCAAACGCCTGGATGCAATATCCCGTGGGCTGTGAGTTCAATCCCGACACGATGCGCAACGAGATGGTGTCGTTCTTCGACGTGGCCCTCTCGCCCTTTGCCGTATCGAAGTTCTGCCACACCGTTACCTCTGCATGGATCATCGGCGCCGCGTTCTGCGTAGGTGTCTGCTGTTGGTATCTGCTGAAGAAACGTGAGACGCGACTGGCCGTCGAGAGCCTGAAGATCGGAGCTGCCGTAGGACTGACGGCCTCGCTACTGGCAGCTGTCACTGGTCACAAGTCGGGCATGGACGTGGCCGAGGTGCAGCCCATGAAACTCGCTGCGATGGAAGCACTCTATAATGGAGGCACTGACGTGGGGCTCACGGCTGCAGCCTGGGTGAACCCCTTTAAGCAGCCCGACTATGCCAATGAAGAGTCGGCCCCGTTGAAGATCGAGATGCCCTACGGTCTATCAATGATGGCTACCAACGATCCGCATGGCTACGTGCCAGGCATCAACGATATCCTGAATGGCTATACAACACCCGACGGCAGGGTTGAGCCCTCTGCCGATGAGAAGATTGAGCGCGGCAAGAAGGCCATCGCTGCCCTGGCAGCCTACCGCAAGGCCAAGAAAGACGGCGATGATCAGGTGGCTGCCAAAGAGTTAGCGACCCTGAGAGACAACATGAAATACTTCGGCTATGGCTATATCCGCGACAAGTCGGAACTTGTGCCTTACATCCCCATCAACTTCTGGGCTTTCCGAATCATGGTGGGTGCCGGATGCCTGTTCATCCTTTTCTTCGCCGTCATGCTCGCCGTGACCTACAAATGGCCCAAACGGCTATTTGCCAAGCGCGACATCACAGCCCTGCCCAAATGGCACTACTGGCTGGCCATCGCCCTCATCCCGCTGGCATATATCGCCTCTGAGAGCGGCTGGCTCGTGGCAGAATTCGGCCGCCAGCCCTGGACCATCCAGGACCTGCTTCCCACATGGGCTGCTGTCAGCGACCTGCAGTCCTCGAGTGTGATGATCACCTTCTTCCTCTTCCTCATCCTCTTCACCACCATGCTGGCCGTAGAGATCAACATCCTGCTCAAGCAAATCAAGAAAGGACCCGAATACGAAAGGTAAAAAGGCAAAAGAGCAAAAGAGTAAACTGTGTATTATTCACTTATACCTTATTAAAATTATGACATACGAATTTCTTCAGCACTACTGGTGTTTCGTTGTGGCACTGCTTGGTGCGATATTAGTATTCTTACTGTTTGTGCAGGGTGCCAACTCGGTGGCCCGCAGCCTCGGCTGTACGGAGGAAGGGCGCAGACTCGTCTACAACTCCACTGGCCGCAAGTGGGAGTTCACCTTCACCACCCTCGTCACCTTCGGAGGTGCCTTCTTTGCCTCATTCCCACTGTTCTACTCAACGAGTTTCGGCGGAGCCTACTGGCTGTGGATGATCATCCTCTTCACGTTCGTGCTCCAGGCCGTCAGTTACGAGTTCCAGAACAAGATCGGCAATTTCCTGGGTCCGCGCACCTTCCAGTTCTTCCTTACCCTCAATGGCATCATTGGTCCATTGCTGCTGGGCGGTGCCGTCGCCACCTTCTTCGAGGGCTCGAACTTCATCGTGGAGAAGAACAACCTCATCGACCCAACGGCCATCACGCCGATTATTTCCCGCTGGGCCAATGCCTCCCACGGACTTGACGCCCTGCTCAACCCCTGGGTACTCATCTTCGGCTTCGCCGTGGTGTTCCTGGCCCGCACGCTGGGCATCCTCTATGTCATCAACAATGTCAACGATGAGGACATCCGCTCTCGTGGCAGTGTGCGACTCATTGGCGCCGCCGTCCCATTCGTCATCCTCTTCGTGGCCTATCTAGTCCACCTGCTGCTGAAAGACGGCTATGCCTACAACGACGAGGGCATCATCTATATGGAGCCATATAAGTATCTGACGAACTTCATCGACATGTGGTATCTCCTGGTTATATTATTAATAGGTGTGGTGCTCGTGCTCTTCGGCATTGGCAAGACCATTGCCTCCAAGAACTACATCGCCGGCATCTGGCCTGCTGGCATCGGCACCGTGCTCACCGTACTGGCACTGCTGCTCTGCTCTGCCTGGAACCACACAGCTTATTACCCCTCTACAGCCGACCTGCAGTCATCGCTGACAATCGTCAACTCCTGCTCGAGCGAGTTCACCCTGCGCACCATGTTCTGGGTGTCGCTGCTCGTACCTTTCGTGCTGGCCTACATCATCTACGCCTGGCGCGCTATCGACAGCAAAAAGATCACCAAGGAGGAGATTCAGAACGACCATGCGTACTAACGTCACTGGCGTATAATCAAAAGAAACATGACATTATGAACTATTCAATTCGAAAACCAGTATTCCTTGCTGTGCTGTTCGCCTTTTATAGCATGGCGAATGCACAGTTGCCTCACGAGAAGTTCGGCAAGCCCTCGAAACAGGAGTGGGAGTTTGTGGGATGGGGTGATGCTGTCGATGCCGACGCCATCATCCTGTGCAAGACAATGAAGGCGACCTATCAGCTCACCAATCAGGTGACGAACTACAACCAGACAGATATCGAAGTGGGCTGGAACAATATCGATGACTTTGGCAAGAACCAGATCGACAACAGTTCGATCCTGGTAAACTACGAAGTTGGCCTGCGCACCAAAATCCTGAAGCCCGATGGTGCCGGACACGCCAATATAGACATCACCTATTATAATGTCGACGACAAGCTGGCCATCAGCGCCGATGAGCTGACAGACCTGAAGATCAAGGCGTTTACCAAGAACGCCAAGGGTAAGGTTGAGAAGCGTAATGTGAACACGGCCTCCTTCGTCAGAGAGCGCGTAGACAACAACTACATGGTTCTCCACGTGGTCGTACCTGATGTCGAACCAGGCAGCATCATCGAGTATGAATACAAGATCACCAGCCCGCGTCCTGCCTACCTCTACGACTGGGTGTTCCAGGAGTCTATCCCCACCGTCCGCTCAAAATGCGACATCGAGATTCCAGCCTTCCTGCAGTTCAAGATGAATGCCCCCATCAACAAACTCATCAAGGCGAGCGTTGAGGCCGGGCGCATGACATACGATATGAACAGGACGGACATGAAGAAGGCCCAGACCTGTATCACCAACCACTACGTCATCATTGGCGACTATATTCTCCCCAAGGGCTACGCACTGAAGCGAAATCAGAACGATGCGGACAGCAGCAACGACACACAAGAAGAAATTGCCGTCTTCACCAGTCAGATTGCCAATCCCGGCATCACGGTTCCAGCTGCCATCCCTCAGGGGCATACACACCTCAGGGTCAAGTAGCGAGGGCTATGGCTCTTGATGCTCGCCTTCCCCTGAAGATATTAAGGGATTAAAGAATCCCCCGCCGATGGCGGGGGATTCAATTTTACTTAATCACAATCTTGCGACCGTCTCTGATGTAGACTCCTTTTCGGAGGGTGTTCACATCGACCTTACGTCCACTGAGGTCGTAGGTGTCGCCATCCTCATCGTCAGCCTGCAGGCCGTTGATGGCCGTAGGATCTTCAGTCTCCGGAGCGACGACGGTAATCGACTTGATGAGCAGAGGTCTGTAACTCGAGTTCAGCAACAGTTCCAGGTTGCCCGGTGTCAGCAACTCATAGAACTGACCCGACGTCAGGGTTGCGCCCTTGGCTAAGCCTAACATCTCCGGATTGACAATTTGGATGTTACCTGAGAAGTCGAACTTGATCTTCCAGCCACTCTTCAGGTTCAACAGCACCAAAGGCAGATCGTCTTCACCCAGTGTTACCGAGAGTCCTCCCTCCGATGTGAACTTCGCCAGGATATTGGCCAGGAGCGACGAAGCCACCTGCACACCTCCGGCCCCGCCATTCGTGTTGAGGAACCCGCTATACAGGTTCAGCAGATAGAGGATGTTATCCGGCAGGACGGGTTGCGACAGGTCGAGGATGTCGTTGAGTCCCTTGAAGGTATTGAACACATAAGCCCTCTCGCCTTCCATGAAGAAATAGTAGACAAGACCTTCTGTAGGATCCATAATGGTATTGATCGTCAATCGCTTGCCCTTTTCATTGAAAACGTACAACTCGTCGAGTTCGACATTCGTGAAACCATTCTTGACTCTGGTTTCCAGGTTCACCTGCTGGCCCGGGTCAGCGTGGAGCACATGAGAGACCACCTCACCATATTTGGCCCTGAAGATAAAGATGTTCTGGTTGGAGGCAGTCTTCTCAAAGGTGGCAGTAACGACCACATTGCCTGCGGGCATCAGGAAGGAGTGAAACATATTATCCTGCCCATCTACTGTAATCCTCGTACTGACATCTCTGCCACCGCTTTGCAGTTTGACGCTGAGGTTTGCCAGGAAATAGCCAGTAGCAGGGACAATCTTCAGGTTAACCTGCTGATTCTGCTTGGCTTGGACATGGGTAGAAATAACCTCTCCGCCTTCAGATTTCATCACAATCACCTGATAGGTTGTACCATCGGGATTATTGGGACCATCGGGATTGTCAGGATTATCGGGATTTGAGGCTGTGATAGTCAACTGGGCACCCGTGAAGGTGATGGTGTAGTTATTGCCAGCCGAGAGACTACCCTGATTGATGGCATAGGTTCCTACCTCCTCGCCAGCCACACGTTGCAGGGCGCCAGTGATGGCATCACCTTCCACAAGCCCGTCAGCCTTATAGGTCAGAGCGGGATCAGCCTCGCCTTTCGCCTTGCTCTTCGCGTCAGCGGTAATGGTCAGCGCCTTGGGCTTGATGGTATAGTCCGCAGTCGTCTTGCCGCTGAAGGTGTAGTCGGCGCCCGCCTTGTTGCTGATGACGACG
>OCTW011604112.1_pt1 | contig 22331 bp, 16 predicted proteins | sample 1539671 | NCBI WGS metagenome assembly OCTW01 (sample SAMN02144230, study PRJEB22623) | gut metagenome | biome: sheep rumen | host: Ovis aries | place: New Zealand
TTGAAAATCAAAGAGATAACTTTAATTCAAATTATATATTATATATTTAATATAATATATAATTCTATAAGAGAGCATAAGGAAAATTAAAATATACCCACACTTTTTGCTGTGGGTAATGTGGGTAATGTGGGTATTTTTACTCTGCATCGTCGCCTTGGTCGCCCTTGGGGTTGATGAGTGACTGGATGAAGCTGGTGGTGCTCTCTATCTCCAGCTGGGTGAAGAGTGAGGGGTTGCCCATATAGCGATTGTAGCCGGAGCAAGAGCCAATGTCGCCGAATCGGTCGGCCACGCTGCTGTAATCCGTTTCGGTGATGAGGCCCTGCTTGGCAGCGCGAGTAAATGGTCAGGGCGGCCTCTTTGTGTTTGTGAGAAAATACCCACATTACCCACATTACCCACACCTAAAAGTGTGGGTATATTGTGGGGCATGGGTTCTCAGAAGGGCAGTCCTACGGCGAAGTGGAAGGTGAAGTCGCGTGACATCTTGGGGTGGATGATGGGCAGGTACTGCCGGCTGGAGGTAGGGTAGGCCGGGTTGACGGCTTTCATGCCCATGTCGAAGCGCAGTATGAAGTAGTCGAGGTTGAAGCGGAGTCCGAGTCCGTAGGCTACGGCCATCTGTCGCCAGAATTTGCGTAGCTGAAACTGGCCTCCCTTGCCGGTGGTCTCGTAGTAGCGTGTGGTCCAGACATTGCCGGCGTCGGCAAAGATGGCTCCGCTGAGTTTCCAGAAGAGGTTGGTGCGCAGCTCTATGCTGGTGAGCAGCTTGAGGTTGCCGGTCTGGTTGATGAAATCGACCTTGCCGTCTTCGCCCATGTAGTTGCCGGGGCCCAGCTCGCGTACTGACCATCCGCGCACGCCGTTGGCGCCTCCGCCAAAGTAGCGTTTCTCAAAGGGCACTATCCGGCTGTTGCCGTAGGGCTGGGCTATGCCGAAGGCTGCATGGATGGCGAGGGTGTTGCGGGAGTTGAGTATGTAGTGCTTTGAGTAGTCGAAATCGAGTTTTATGTACTGTGCAAAGGCTACGTTGAAGAGGCTGTACTGGCCGTTGGTTTTCTTCTTGAGGTTGAGGGGCGAGGCGAGTGCGTAGAGCAGATTGCCGGCTGACTCTACGGACCATTGCAGCTGGTAGGGATTGATGCGTACGCGTCGGTTGGGGCGGTTTTCTCCGCGTGAGGTGCTGTAGGTCTGGCTGTATGCCACGTTGAAGATGAGCAGGTCTTCGTAGGCGTAGCGTATGAGGGCTGAGCGGTAGTTGTCGGACTCGAGGTAGTCGCGGCGGAAGGTGGACGATATCCACGGCATATAGACGTAGTTGAGGCTGGGCAGGTCAAGGCGGTGGGTGGTATGGCCGCGGTGGGTGCTCCACTGGTAGTTCCACAGGGCGGTGAACACACGGCGGTGGAACTCGGGACGCTCCTGGGTGTCAAACTGCAGGGAGAGGGTTGATAATTGAGAGTTGATAATTGAGAGTTGATAATTAACCGTTGATGATTTAAAGAACGGCACTATGAGTTTGGGGAAGGTGATCTTGGTCTCAAGGCCCAGCTCGACATAGTTTTGATTGGTGTAGCCCTCCAGTCCTGTTATGGCCTCGTAGGCTCCCTTGAGCTTGGTGGTCCATACCTCGGAGCCGCGGAAGAGGTTGCGGTTGGTGTAGGTGAGGTTTGTTGCCACGCCCAGGTTGCCGGCGGTGTTGGTGCCCTCCAGCTCCACGCCGAGGGTGTTGGTCTTTTCGGGTAGTATGGTGATGTTGCAGTCTAATTGGGCTGAGTCGGCCTCTGCTGTCTGTATGCGGACGTAGTTGACGGCCTCGAGGGCAGAGAGCGACTGGTAGGTGCGGCTGATGTCTTGCTCACGATAGAGCTGGCCGGGGCTGAGGTATGTCTTGCTGCGGAGGAATTTTTCTCTCAACGGGGCTTGCGATGTGTTGATGTCGCGCAGATGATAGACGGTGTAGATATTGCTGCTGTCGGGGCTGACGGTGAGGCCGTCGTAGCGCAGGTGGAGGGCCAGATTGGCGGGGCCGGCCAGTGTGTCGATGTCGTAATGGATGAAGTTTTTGAGCACCTTGTAGTAGCCGTGGTTGTGAAGCATGGCGGTGATGCGGCTGCGTTCCTTGTCGAGCAGCGACATGTCGCAGGGCATGCCCCGGTAGAGGTAGGAGTCGGAGATGCTGAGGTTGATGAGGCTGTCGATGGTGGGGTCGTCGGCTGTGTAGGTGATGGTGGTGATGATGTAGGGGGTGCCGGGGTGGATGGTGTATCTGACCTTGGTCTTGTGGGTGTTGGGCAGGGGTGTGGCGGTGGCGCTGACTGAGGCGTGCAGATAGCCTTTGTCTTTGAGGGCCAGGGCTATGGCGTTTTGTGAGTTGATGGTCTGCTGCTCGCTGTATATGACGGGCGGCTCGCCTATGCGCTGCCACAGGCGATTGCGGGCCTTAGTGGTGTCTGCGGAGGAGAGGCAGTAGATGCCGAGCGGCACCTTGAGGAGGTTAAACCACTTGGTGTTGGGCTGCTGGCGTAGGTATATCTTATATATGGAGGGATCTACATCAGGGGTGTCGCTCTTTATTTTCACGGAGGTCAACAGACGGTCTCCCGGCTCGAGAAATTTCTCTGCCGAGCAGCTTGCCATGACGGCTATGACTAGTGTGATGGCTGACAGGCGCAGTATGTGGTGTAGATGGTTTGCCAATTGGTTATTTAGATTTCATCAGCTTCGTATAGGCTGGCGGGATTGGTGACTATCGGCGTGGTGAGTATCTTGTTGTCCCGGCGTCGGCAGTGGGTGCGGCATATCTGATGGATAAGGGCTATGGCTGCATAGACTATGGCTGCGCATACTGCAAGTGCGGGTATGGGTGGCAGGCCTGGCATATTGAGGGTCTGAGCGTTTGGGAATTCAAGAACTTGTGTGCTGAATATTGCGAAGTCTATGGGCCAGATGGCAAGGCCGATGGCTGCAAGCATCATCAATACTGAGGCGATGAAGAGCATGGTGAGTCGGCTGTAATATGTGCGCCGGAAGTGGGTGGAGCGGTTGAGGTGGCGGTAGGCTTTGCGGGTTTGCTGATGGTCGGTCTGCCAAAGTTGATAGATGGGGGGCAGCATTGTCTCGACCCGGGCCTCCGGCTGCATGAGCATTGTGGCGGTGCCTGTGGCGGCATAGGTGCTGGCGTAGAGATGCTGGTGGTAGTTGGCCAGGTTGAGCCAGCGGCCGTAGCCTCCGTTGGTCAGGAAGTCTTGTTTGCGGAAGGCCAGATTGGAGCTTTCTGCCTCTATGGGTTTGCGCTTGCCACGATTGATGGCACGGTAGTTAAGTATCTGACGCTTGCGATACCAGCGTGAGGCGCGCTGTTCCCATTTGGCATTGTCAAGACCGTAATATTGGTTGTAGCCTATGCATAGGTGGAAGCCGCGATTGATTGCATCGGCAATGGTGTGGAGCCAGAGGGGGCTCTTTGGCGTGGAGTTGGGGCGTAGCAGTACAATCCACTCTTTGTGCGCTGCCCTGACCCCAAGGGTGGTGGCCATGGCCATGTGGAGTATGCCGTTGCGGTTTTGGGGCAGGTGGGTGCTGCGCAGCAGGTTGGGGTATTGCTTGGTGGAGCGCTTGATGACATCGTTGGTGTCATCTGTAGAGGCGTTGTTGACCACCATTATCTCAAAGTTGGGGTATTGCTGGGCCGCTACGCTGTCGATGGCGTGCTGGAGCATGCGGTCGGAGTCGTGGGTGATGATGAGAACTGTAATTGACGGCCATACGGCGGGTCGGGGGGCGGAGGTGGTGGATTGATGGTTGACGTTTTCTTGTTTATCAACTTTCACATAGCTGCGCCAATAGAGTATGATATATAGTAGCAGTAGTGTGACTGACAAAAAGAGGAGTGCTGTATATAACGGCATGGAGACTTGTTGTTGGTTATAGGTTATTGGTTATAGAGGGAGCTAAAAGGAGATAGAGGGAGATAGAAGGAGATAGAAGGAGATAGAGGACGATAGTCCTGACTAATGGCTTAACTTCTTAACTTCTTAACTTCTTAACTTCTAGATAGAGGATGGATGAATGGTTATTGGTTATTGGTTTGTGTTTATTGTCTGCGTCTGAACTCTGCACACGTGATGGCTGTGGCTATGCCGACGTTTAGGCTTTCGATGCCGGGTTGTCCGGGTGGATAGGGCGGGATGTAGAGCCTGCGACTGATGCAGCCGGCTACCTGGGGGCTGATGCCTTGTCCCTCATTGCCCATCACGATGATGCCGTTGGCGGTGAGGGGGGTGTTGTAGATATTGCTGCCGTTGAGGAATGTGCCATAAACGGGTATGTCCTTGGGCAGGGTGCTAAGCCATTGTGGCAGGGACGCATAGACTACGTTGACCTTGCCAAGGGCACCCATGGTGGACTGTACGGTCTTGGGGGAGTAGATGTCGGCTGTCTCGTTGGAGCAGACGATATGGTTAATGCCAAACCAGCGTGCCAGACGCAGGATGGTGCCTAGATTGCCGGGGTCCTGAATGGTATCGAGGGCCAGGCATAGCTCTGACTGTAGGGCGTCTGCTGTGGGTATATGCGAAGGTTGCTTGCGGAATAGGGCAAGCACTTGCTGGGGGGTGTCCATAAGACTGGCGCGCCTCAACTCATCGGCTGTCAGGGCAGCGGCACTGACACCGGCAGGCAGCATGTGGCTGTGGGCGTCAAGCCACGAGGGGGTGGCGGCCAGATAGGTGCAACTGAAGGTATGCAGCAATTCCTCAACCACTTTGGGGCCTTCGCCGAGAAAGAGATTGCTCTCGTCGCGGAATTTCTTGTACCGCAGGGAATGGATGGTCTTGATTTGCTGCTTGCTTATCATTTGAGGGAATTATTTGCTGAGCTGGTGAAAATGGTAATACCAGAAGTAGGTGCCGCCGTAGAGGTTGTAGCATTTGCTCTTAGACTCTGAAGCGGTGGGGTATTTCTTTTTCTCTGCCATAAAGTCTGCGTAGTTGGTTTCTATCAGGGTGTTGGCGTAGGACAGGCTGGGGTTGGTGGAGCGAGACATGTAAATGACAAGGGCTTCCTTGTAGTGTAGGGGCAGCGTGTCGCTATTTATATTATATAGTTGCGGTAGCACTTTGCTGAAGGTGGACAGGTCTTTGCTGAGCAACAGGTTGCAGAGGGTTATGTCACGGGTGTCGGCTGCGGAGAGTCTTGGTGCTGACGAGATTGCGATATTGCTGTTGCTCTGAGGGACAGGGTAGTTGAACAGGCGGCTGCCCAGCTGATGGATGTGATTGAGGGCTGTGGCTCTGAGGTTGAAGACCGATGAGTCGGTGGCTGTGCTGGAGGTGCCTACACGGAGGGCATCTTCATACTTGCCTGCTGCAACGAGGTGCTGCAGTTTGTTACGGTTGTGGGTCAGTTCGTCTGTGTCGGTGATGCATAGTGAGATGATGCTCACCACAATAAGTATGGTGAGGTTGGAGTTGATGGGGTGGCAGCGTAGTGCTGGCTGCTTGACTGCCAGGACAATGCAAACCGTGAGTGCCAGGGCTGCGGTGATGATGGTGGCTGCGCCTATGTGCTGGTTGGCAATGACTGAGAGCCCGAGCATGCTGGGACAGAAGGCCAGGGCATACCACTCGTTGGTCAGCCGAAAGCGGCGGGCCAGGGAGTAGGGCAGCAGCATGGCGATAATGAGCAGGCATACAATGGTAAGGTTGCTCACGCCGAGGTAACTATAGCTGTTTAGTATAAGGAGGTGCTGGAAACTCCAGTAACCGATGATGCCCATAAACAAAAATCCCCAGCAGAGCATCTGGATCTGATTACGGAGGTTGATGGTGGGCATTTTCATCGAGGTTAAATGTTAAGAAGGACTTTAGCGAACTGTTATTAAGTCTCAGTCACTGATGAGTTTAAGTACCTGAGCAGAGCGTGCAGGCAGATAGAGCTTGAGCCATCCCTTATGCTGACGGGCAAGCAGGGGGTCGTGGTTGGTGAAGTGCTCAATGCTGTCGTCGCAGAAGCCGAAGCCGCCATATTGTGTGGAGTCGGTGTTGAGCACTACCTTATACTTGCCCTCGGGCATCATAAAGCCGTAGCCCTCATAGCTGTGGGTGGGACTGAAATTGAACACAAAGAGGTATTTGCCGCGGCTGTAAGCCAGCACCTGGTCGCCGTCGTTATGCCATACCTCGCGCACCTTGGTCTGGAGCAGATGGGTGTTGTTCTTGAGGGTGAGCAGCATGTCGTGGTCAAAATCACCGAGGTAGTGATAGAGCAGGTCGCGGTTGTCCACAAGGTTCCATTGGCGGCGTGCATACTTGTGGCTCCATCCGTTGCCCTCGCGCGGGAAGTCTATCCACTCGGGGTGACCAAACTCATTGCCCATAAAGTTGAGGTAGGCACCATTGATGGTTGAGCTGGTGATAAGGCGCAACATCTTGTGGAGTGCTACACCTCGTCTGACGGCGTCGTTTTCGTCACCCTTGCGGAAATGCCAGTACATGTCAGCATCCACCAGACGGAAGATGATGGTCTTGTCGCCTACCAGAGCCTGGTCGTGGCTTTCCAGATAGGACACTGTGTGCTCATCGGCCCGGCGGTTGGTGACCTCCCAGAGAATGGCGGAGGGCTTCCAGTCTTCGTCTTTCAGCTCCTTGATGGTCTTTATCCAGAAGTCGGGAATGTTCATGGCCATGCGATAGTCAAAGCCGTAGCCGCCATCCTCGAAGCTGGCAGCCAGACCGGGCATGCCTGACACTTCTTCGGCTATGCTGATGGCGCGGGGATTGACCTGATGGATAAGACGATTGGCCAGGGTGAGGTAGCAGATGGCATTGTCGTCCTGATGACCATTGAAATAGGCGGAATAGTCGAGAAAATCCTCACCGAGCCCGTGGCTGTAGTAGAGCATGGATGTTACGCCGTCGAAACGGAAACCATCGAACTGAAACTCCTCCAGCCAGTAACGGCAGTTGCTCAGCAGGAAGTGGAGCACTTGATTTTTGCCGTAGTCAAAGCAGAGGCTGTCCCACTGGTTATGTGTGTGGCGGTCGCCGGGGTAGAAAAACTGGTTGGGGTCGCCAGCCAGGTTGCCAAGTCCCTCCACCTCGTTCTTTACGGCGTGGCTATGCACGAGGTCCATTATGACGGCAATGCCCATGGAATGGGCGGTGTCGATGAGGGCCTTGAGTTCCTCGGGGGTGCCAAAGCGGCTTGATGGGGCAAAGAAACTGGAGACGTGATAGCCGAAACTGCCATAGTAGGGGTGCTCCTGTATGGCCATTATCTGTATACAGTTATAGCCTTCCTCCTTGATACGCGGCAGGATGTTGAGACGAAATTCCTCATAGGTGCCTACTCGCTCGGCATCCTGAGCCATGCCGATATGGCATTCGTAGATAAACAGCGGGCCGGACTGACGCTTGAAATGGCGATGACGGAATTTATAAGGCTTCTCCGGAGCCCAAACCTGGGCGCTGAATATCTTTGTCTGGTCATCTTGCACTACTCGCTGGGCCCATGCCGGTATGCGCTCTCCCTGACCGCTCTGCCACTGCACCAGCATCTTGTAGAGCTGGCCATGGTGCATAGCGTCACGGGGCAGGGTAATCTCCCAAACGCCGTCGGTGCCTATGGGCTGCAGCTTATAGTCGTCGGCCTGCTGCCAGTGGTTAAAATCGCCAATGAGATAGATGGCGGTGGCGTTGGGTGCCCACTCGCGGAAAACCCATTTGCCGTTGGCCGTCTGGTGAAGGCCGAAGTATTGGTGTCCGGCAGCAAAATCCTTTAAGGTGCCGGTGCTGCCTGTCAGTTCGGATTCCTTGTCGATGGCATGCTGATGGCGGCCTGTGATGGCAGCCTCAAAAGGCTTGAGCCAAGGGTCTCTGTCGATAATTTTCATGGGAGAAATCTATGATTAATTGAGAATAGAATGGTTATAGGTTAGTGGTTATAGGTTATAGAGGGAGTGAGAAGGAGATAGAAGGAGATAGAGGGAGATAGAGGGAGATAGAGGGAGATAGAGGACGATAGTCCTGACTAATGGCTTAACTTCTTAACTACTTAACTTCTTAACTTCTAGATAGAGGATGGATGAATGGTTATAGGTTAGTGGTTATAGATGACTCTACGATAGATTTATTCCTCTACTTTCTTTCCGTTCACATATTTACCTTTAGAGACAATCTTGCCTGTCTTGTCGCGTTCGATGTAAGCACCGTCGCGGACTCCGTTCTTATAGGAGCCTTCAAAGCGGAGACCGTCCTTGTTTACTTCTATACATTTGCCGTGTTTCACTCCACTCTTGAATCCGCCGCGATATTTCTCGCCGTCTTTTTTGCGGAGTATTCCATCGGTGTCGTTCATTTCGTCGTCTTTCCAGACGCCGTCATAGACATCGCCGTTACCATATGTAAGCTTGCCCTTGCCGTTGCGGCGGTCATTAGCCCAGCTGCCTATGTAGCTTGAACCGTCTTCTTTCCAGGTAAATGTGCCAGTGCCGCTCTTCTCGCCGTTGAGGAAAGTGCCATTGTACTTATTACCGTTGGCAAACTTATATATGCCAGTGCCTGTTCGCTTGCCGTCGCGGTACTGACCGTCGTATTCATCACCGTTGCTGAAGCGATAGACTCCCTTGCCGTTCATGTTGTCGTCCTTCCAATCGCCGCTGTATATGTCGCCGTCGGCATAGGTAAAGGTGCCGTAGCCATTGCGCATATTTTCCAGCCATGCTCCCACATATTTGGAGCTGTCGGGCCACACAAAGGTGCCGATACCCGATTTCTGGTCGTCCTTCCAGTCGCCGCTGTAGTAGGCGCCCTTGGCGTAGGTATATACTCCCTTGCCGTGACGCTTGTCGTTGACCCATTCGCCGTTGTAAACGTCGCCGTTGTAGTAGTACATCACACCGTGGCCGTGCTGCACATCCTTATACCATAGGCCGTCATAGCGGTTGTTGTTGTTATAGTAGAAGACGCCGTTGCCGTGCTGGTGGTCCTCCAACCATTCGCCAACATATTTCTCACCATCGGTAAAGGTGTAGGTGCCTTGGCCGTAGCGCTTGCCCTTGAGGTAACCGCCCTCGTATGTGTCGCCGTTGACCATTTGGGTCTTGCCCTTGCCATTTGGGCGGCCGCCTACCAACTGGCCGTTGTAGATGTCACCGTTCTTAAAGGTGTAAGTGCCGATGCTTATTTTCTGCGCATTGGTGGCGGGAGTGATGAGTGTGGCTGCTCCAAATAGCAGGAGAGCACGTATTATATTATTCTTTTTCATGCGTAGATTATTTTTCTTGTTTTGTCTTGAGAAATTGTGCGGCTTTTTCCAGGTCCTGAGGAGTGTCGATACCTATGGTCTCCTGCTTAGTTATGCCTACCTGTATGCGGAGTCCGTTTTCCAGCCATCGTAGCTGCTCAAGCGACTCGGCCTTTTCCAACTCCGAAGGGGGCAGGGTGGTGATATGGCGTAGCACCTCGGTGCGGTAGGCATATATGCCGATATGCTTGTAATATGTGTGGTTCTTCAGCCACTCGTTGCGATTCACACTGCGTAGATAGGGTATTATTGACCGGCTGAAATAGAGGGCCTGCATTTCCTTGCCCACCACAACCTTGGGACTGTTGGGGTTTTCCAGTGTTTCTATCGGTGCATCGGCGGAAAAGGGCATGACTAAAGTGGCTATCTCTGTCTGCGGATTGCTGAAGCACTGCTGCAGGGCCTCTATTTGCTCGGGCAGGATGAAGGGCTCGTCACCCTGCACATTGATCACCACGTCAAAGTTGTCTGCTCCCAGCTTGCTGACAGCCTCCCAGCAGCGGTCGGTGCCGCTCTTGTGGTCGGTGCGGGTCATGATGGCGCGGCCCCCAAACTGCTCCACTGTACTGTAGATTCGCTCGTCATCGGTGGCCACGTAGGTGTTGCTTACAATGCTGCTTACGCGCTCAAACACTCTCTGAATGATTGGCTTGCCGCCAAGCATGGCCAGAGGCTTGCCTGGAAATCGTGTAGAAGCGTAGCGGGCGGGTATTATTGCTGCAAATTTCATGTGTGGAGTCTATATATAAAGTTCTTTTTACCAGTCTTCTATCTCAAATATCTCGTCTTCACTGCCCAGGTTGTAGTCAACCGAGTCGGTGTCGAGGAAGAGGCCGAAGCCACACATGTCGAAATCCTGCGGAATGCTGAATGTCTCGCTCTGCAGGTATCCCAGCGAAGGGTCGGCATACACTTTCTTCATAAACAGAGCCCACACCGGCAGTGCCATAGCGGCACCCTGGCCGTAGGCCATACTGTTGAAATGGATGTTTGGATTTTCTCCGCCAACCCAGCAACCGCTGACCAGCCTGGGCACCACTCCCATAAACCATCCGTCGGAGTTGCGCTGGGTGGTACCGGTCTTGCCGGCTATCTGGGCCGTGAGTCCGTATTTGCTCCTGAGCCTGCGGCCCGTACCTTGGTCTATTACTGCCTTCATCATGTCGAGCATGCGATAGCTGCTCTCACTGCTTATCACCTCGTCGGTGTTGGTGCGGAATCGGTCGATTACTTTGCCATTGCTGTTCTCTATGCGGGTAACCATCAGTGGCATCACCCTCATTCCGCTGTTGGCGAAGGCGGTGTATGCACTAACCATTTCCTTGACGGAAATCTCGCAAGTGCCGAGGCAGAGTGTCATGTTTGGGTTGGCGATGTTGTGCTTTATGCCAAAGTGATGGAGCATCTGCACGAATGCCGATGGTCCGTACTTGTCAATAAGGTATGCAGAAATCCAGTTGTTGCTCTGTGCCAATCCCCACTTCAGCGGTACCAGCTGCCCATAGCGTGCACTGCTGCCGTTGCGCGGAGTCCAGTTGCCGTATGTGCGCTGTATGTTGAGCACCATGTCACAGGGCGTCATGCCGTTCTCCATAGCCATGGCATAGAGGTAAGGCTTAATAGTGGATCCCACCTGGCGGTGGCTTTGTGAACACATGTCGTACTGGAAATGGGTGTAGTCGATACCGCCGACGTATGCCTTGACATATCCGTTGACGGGGTCCATCGACATAAATCCAGCCTGCAGGAAAGCCTTGTGGTAAAGAATGGAGTCAAGCGGTGTCATTATCGTGTCAACCACGCCGTGGTAAGTAAACACGGTCATAGGCACCTTGGTGTGCAGGGCTCGTTCTATTTCTTCCTCGCTGGCTCCGTTGGCTGTCATGTTGCGATAGAGGGCACTCTGTTTCACTGCTTGCCGTATCAGGTTGTTGCGGGTCTTGGCACTGGTGCCGGCAGAGTAGGGGTAGTTGGCCGAGCCACGCTGCTCCTTGTAAAACACTTGTTGCAGATAGCCCCCCACGTGTTCTCTTACAGCCTGTTCGGCATAGCGCTGCATGCGGCTGTCGATGGTGGTGTGTATCTTAAGGCCGTCAGTATAGATGTTATACGGCTCGCCGTTGCTCTTGAAGTTTTTGTTGCACCATCCGTAGAGCGGATTATTGTCCCACTCATATTTGGCGTCGGTGTACTCCAGCTCGCTGTTAAACTTGTCTCGCTCAGGCTGTTCAGCCATCATTATGTGGCGTAGATATTCGCGGAAATATGTGGCAATGCCCCTGTCGTGCGACACACGCTGGAAGTTCAGCCCCAGTTCCTGAGCCTTGTAGGCTCCGGCCTCAATGTCGCTGATGTAACCCTCGTCGGCCATTAGCTGGAGCACGGTGTTGCGCCTCTCCAGCACACGCTGAGGATTACGAATGGGGTTGAAATAAGAAGGATTCTTACACATGCCTACCAGCATGGCAGCCTCGGGCACCGTCAGCTCATTGGCCTCCTTGTTAAAATAAATCTTTGCAGCACTCTTGATGCCCACTGCGTGGTGGAGAAAGTCAAAGTTGTTGAGATATAGCGTCATAATCTCATCCTTCGAATAGTAGTGCTCTATTTTAAGGGCAATCACCCACTCAATGGCTTTCTGCATTACTCGCTCTGTGCTGTTACGTGTCACTGAGGAGTACAGCTGCTTGGCCAACTGCTGGGTTATAGTGCTGCCGCCACCCGCTGCCGACTGACGCATGATGCCGCGCTTTACTATAGCTCTAAACAGAGAGCGCAGGTCAATACCCGAGTGTTCGTAAAAGCGTTTGTCCTCAGTGGCAATGAGAGCCTTGAAAACACAGGGAGCTATTTCGTCGTAGGAGGCATAGATGCGATTCTCGCTATACGACCATGTGCCCAGCAGTTCGCCATCGTCTGACAGAATCTGCGATGCATAGCGGTTTATGGGGTTCTCCAGTTCCTCAATAGGTGGCACATAGCCAATCCAGCCGTTCCATATAGCCACGAAAAACAGAGTCACGCAGACTATGAAGGTGCCGGTAAGTCCCCAGAGTATATGTGTTATCTTTCTTCTCATTTGCAGGTAAATTATGCTGTGCAAAGTTGTGGTTACGATTATGCGCGCATATATTTTAGATGCAAAGATAATGATTTTTTCTGTTATACCTGTTTTTTAAGTGCTTGTTTGCGCAAAAACTATTATTTTTGCACATAATTAACAGTTATGAAGTACGTAGATAAGCCAATACAGCTTCTGCAATACCTGCCAGAGGCCTATCCTGATATGAGCCGCAGTCGCCTAAAGCAATACCTTGGCAATGGACGCATTCTTGTCAACGGTAAGGTCGTGACGCGCCATGACCACCAGCTAAGTCTTGGCGACAGGGTGGAGATAGGTCCTGCTGCCGCTGGGCGCAGACAGTTTTCCAGTCCATTCCTGGGTTTGGTGTATGAAGACCGCCACCTGTTTGTTGTCAATAAGGCTTCAGGCATCCTTTCGATGGCCACCTCGCACCATAGTTTCTGTGTCAAGGACGTGCTGGACGAATACCTTGAGCGCAGCCATCAGCGTTGCCGTGCTCATCTGGTGCACCGTCTTGACCGTGACACCTCAGGACTGATGGTCTTTGCCAAGAGTCGTGAGGTGCAGCAGATGTTTGAGGCAGACTGGAAGGGCCTCGTCTATGACCGCCGCTATGTGTGTGTCGTACGCGGCAGGATGCCCCAGGCTGAGGGCACTGTCAGGAGTTGGCTTACCGAGACCAAGCAGTTCTTTACATGCAGCAGCCCCGTAGATAACGGCGGCAAACTGGCCATCACCCACTATCGTGTCTTGCAGCAGGGGTCGGCCAATTCGCTGGTGGAAGCGCGCCTCGACACTGGGCGCAAAAATCAGATTCGCGTTCATTTCTCTGAACTTGGAGCCCCCATACTTGGCGACAACAAGTATGGGCCCTCAGAGACAGATGGCGAAACGGCAGCCCCCCGTCTTTTTCTTCACGCCTACATGCTGCACTTCATCCACCCCGTCACGGGTGAACGTCTGCAGTTTGACACCCCTGTGCCACAGGAGTTCCTGAGTGTTTTGTGAATCGGTGCCCGGTAGCTTAATGACTTAGTCTTTGGCAATGAAATAGCCGTTGTGTTACACTATCTGCAAAACAGTCATACGCCCCCGAATGTTACCGGGGGCGTATGATTATATAGTTCCCCGATGGGGGGATGGTACTAATTTTCGGCGCGGGCTGGCTTAAACGAGCCGTGAGAGCGCAGCGGCAAAGGTCTATAGTTGTCGGACCTGGCTAAAATTCAAATAACCAACGGTTCACCATGTTCAGCGGCTCACGTTCTTCACTCCCTTCACGGTGCGCAGCTTCTTGATGATGTTGTCCAGCTGGCGTGTGTCGCTGATCATTATCGTCAGTGTGCCCTCAAAGAGTCCGTCGTGGCTGTCAATACTGAATGAGCGTATGTTAACCTTTTCGTCCTTGCTCAGAATGGACGATATATTGTTCACCACCCCCAGGTCGTCGTTGCCCACTATGTGGAGGGCGATAGGGTAGGAGCCCTTGCCTCCCTCGCCGGCCCAGCGTGCCTTGACAATCCTGTATCCATATTTCTCGCGCAGTGCCGCGGCGTTGGGGCAGTTGGTGCGGTGAATGCGTATGCCGTTGTTGATGGTCACGAACCCAAATATCTTGTCTCCATACACCGGCGAGCAGCACTTAGCCAGGGTGTAGTCGAGTCCCTTGATATTGCGGTCAATCACCAACTCCTCGCCCGATACACCCTCTTCGTGGCCGCTGCTGCCCAGCACAAACTCGTCAGCCTTATGCACCGGGGCAGTATTCTCCAGCTCACCGTTCTCACGCTTTACCACTAGTTGATACTGCTCAATGATGTCGTTGATGTCAATCTGGTCTTCGGCCACCTTGCGGAAGAATTCGCCTGGGTCTTTGTAGCCCATCTTCTTTATCACCGTGTTCAGGTAGTTGCCGTTGAGCTCAATCTTGCGGTTGCGGAATTTACGCTCCAGTATCTCCTTGGCTATGCCTGTGGCCTTAGCCTGTATCTCGTTGAGCGACTGACGAATCTTCGATTTTGCCTTGCCCGTCACCACATAGTCAAGCCATGCTGCCTTTGGTGTCTGACTGGCAGAGGTGAGGATGGTCACCTGGTCGCCGCTTACCAGCTTCTGTCGCATCGACGCGTTCTTGTCGTTGACGATAGCCCCAGTGCAGTGGTCGCCTATGTTGGTGTGGATGCTGTAGGCAAAGTCCAGCACTGTGGCTCCGGCAATCAGTTTATGCAGGTCGCCCTTGGGGGTGAAGATATACACCTCATCGGTCTGCAGGTCAGTCTTAAACTGATCCATCATCAGCATATTGTCGCCCACCTCCAGCGCAGTGCGTATGCTTGAGAGCCAGTTCTCTATTCCTCGCTCTCCTGTCTTCACGCCCTTATATCGCCAATGGGCTGCCAGTCCGTGCTCGGCAATGTCGTCCATGCGCTCGGTGCGTATCTGTACCTCCACCCATTTCTGCTCAGGTCCCAGCACCGTGATGTGCAGGCTTTCGTAGCCGTTGCTCTTAGGTATCGACAGCCAGTCGCGCAGTCGCTTGGGGTTAGGCTGATACATGTCGGTAATAATGCTGTAAGCCTGCCAGCACTGAGCCTTCTCCTTCTGCAGCGGCGAGTCGAGTATGATACGTATGGCAAAGAGGTCATACACCCCCTCAAACTCACATTTCTGCTTCTTCATCTTCTGCCAGATGGAGTGTATGCTCTTTGTGCGTCCCTTGATATGAAATTTCAGTCCCTGCTGCGTCAGTTGCTCCTCAATGGGCTTGATGAAGTTGTCGATATATTTGTCGCGGGCCGCCTTGGTGGTGTTCAGCTTCTCTTTGATATGGTAGTAGGCATCGTGCTCCAGTATCTTGAGCGAGATATCCTCCAGCTCGCTCTTTATCTTATACAGTCCCAGCTTATGTGCCAGCGGGGCATAGAGAAACGAGGCCTCCACGGCTATCTGCTCCATATAGTCGGCAGAATAGCTGGGCAGGTCGGCGAGGCGGCTTTTGTCCTTGTCGTCAGAGCAGAAGGCGCTCATCTTGCGCATCGTATTGGTGCAGCTGGCAATCATGATGAGTATAACCCTCATGTCCTTGGCAAACGACACCAGCAGGTTGCGGAAGTTCTCTGTCTTGATGCTGGTGTTCTTCTTGTATAGCTGCTGTATGTTGATAATCCCCTCCAGGATGGTCGCTACGCTGTCGCCCATTGTCTTGCCTATCAGCGGCAGCTGGCTGCTGTCGGTCACGAAGGGAGATATCAGGCATGCCCTGATGCCCTCGGGGCTCATGCCAATCTCGCGGCTCACTATGATAGCCGTTTCCATTGCCTGCTCAACATCGGCCTCCTTGTCGGCGGTGTGCAGACGGCCCTCCTCCACCATGCGCTTGATGCACAGCTTCAGCTCGCGGTAGCCTCTGCCCTCAAAGGTAGGCCCTTGCAGTGCTCGCAGTTCCTTATATAAGAGTGGTATTTTCAATGCTTGTTTAATGTTTAGGATTTAAATTGCTTCGCAATGAAAGTTATGAGACCTCTCTAACTCTCCTAGGGGAGGACCCTGGCATCAGGGTATGTCTTCCCCCTGGGAGGATTGGATGGGGTCTTGATTAAAAATCAATGTTGTGCCGCCAATGTTTATCACCGCCTCGTTCTCCAGGAATATGCGGTCTTGGTCCTTCAGGATTTCGCCTTGATAGAATGTACCCGTCAGGCTGGGAGCATCCCTCAGTATGAACTGCACCTTGCCCTTCTTGTTCTGTTTTACAGTGACTATGCAGTGCGTGGTGTCGATGCTGGGGTCACTGGTCATGATAGGACGGTTGGCGGCGGTGCCCTTCACGTATCTTCCAATCACGTTATCTCCCATAGTCAGAGGCAGTTCCTGCCTTTCGTGAAAGCTGTTCTCAAGCACAATCAGTTTGCCCAGGGCGGGCTTCTCCTTGTCTGCCTTGACGCCCAGCTTCACCTTAAATTGCTTCTGGCATGCGGGGCATACAAACACTAGCACACGGCCGGCGGGATAGTCGGCTTCATTGAAGGTAAGGTAGTGGCCGCATCGTGGGCAGGAGAGTCGTTTCATCGGTTGTATATATCTAAAAAAAATAACGGGACATCGCCATTACTAAGCAGAAAAGCAATCGTCCCGTTAACTCCTTGTTAACTTCTTATTTACTTCTCGTCTTGTTATGGCTCCAACTCCATCACCCATGCTGAGTGGAAGTCCTCGTGCTGTTGGCGCAGCGTCCTGGCAGCGCGGTAGGCGTCATCCTCTGTGGGGTAGGCGGAGAAGATCACTCTGGTCATACCGTTGTCGTCTATCACTTTGGCACCGGCAAAGCCGTCCGCCTTCAGCTCATCCACCAGGCGCTGTGCGCCCTTCTGGCTCACCGCGCTGGCAAGCACCAAGGTGTAGGAGGGTTGTGGCTTAAGGTTCGATGTTTGATGTTTGATATTTGAGGCCGGTTCGGTCACGCTCTCACACTTTCGTACTTTCGCACTTTTGAACTTATGTGCTATACCCGCCTGCTGCACATTGCTCTCCATTACGGGAGATACCGACGGTGCTATGGTAAACACGAAGTATAGCAGTGCGGCGGCCACCGTTGTCAGTGCATAGCGCACGGCGCTCCTGCTTACCCTTATGATATAGTGAGTGCCGTCAATGTCGCGCTCAATGATAGGCTTGGAGGCTTGGAGGCTTGATGTTTGAGGCTTGGTAGTTGAGATCTGGGGCCTGAGGCCTGAGGCCGTTTCGGTCACACTCTCACTCTTTCGTACTTTCGCACTGTCGCACTTTTGTGCTATCCCTGCCTGCACTAGTCCGTAGAGTTCCTTGGCAAAGATGCCGCACTCGTCAGAAGGGGTAAACAGCAGCGTGTAGTTGAGCGTGAACTGCAGGGTGCCGATGGTGCCGATTTTCAGCTCCATATTCTTGCGCAACTGCTCAAGCATGTCAGCCACGTCCTCTCTCACCAACGACAGGGCTTTAGGATAGTTGATATCGTAGGCCGTCATATACGACTGCGCCAGCATGCCATACTTATCCTCCTTGTCAGAGAGATGGGCATTGAAGCTCACCGAGCAGTATGGCGGATAAATCTCGTTGCCATCCTCCGAGAAGGAAGCCTCCTCAAAGTGGGTAACGAAACCGCCAATGCCCGGCACAATTACGCAGTCGTGGTTGAGCAGCAGGTTTTCAATATGTGATACTATCCTTAACATAGTTTGAGTTTGCACTGCGAAGTTACCCCATTCCCTTCAAATGCCCAAGACTTTTTTCGGGAATTTTTCGCACAAATTTAGTGCCGCCAATTTAAGTCTTTTGTTATTAGCGAGATATGCTCGAAAAAATTTTTTCAAAATTGTTGCAATGTGAAACTAATCCCATTTCTTATGCCCTGTCGTGATGCCAGGCGGATGCCGTAACGTGCTGATCAGCAGCTGTTAACACAGGCGTCCTTCTTTTGTGCCGACAACGTGCAAATTGTATATCACTGACTGGTAATCATCTGATTTGCAGGCGTGATAATGTCAGACGTTTAATTCGTATTTTAAACCTCATTTCTTGCCTTAGCAGCAGCCGCTGTCACTTAACTGCGAGCCTTCCGCCATGAAATCGTGAAGGAACGAAAATTAATCGCGCCGAGCCGTAAACTAATCGCGCCGAGCCGCAAACTAATCGCGCCGAGCCAGACGGCTTCTCGCGATTATTTTTTTTAAAGTCTGCATTAAAAAATCTAAGGTCGCCGTTAGATTTTCTAAGGTCGCCGTTAGATTTTCTTTCGTTTAATTTCATCAACAGACGTTTCTCCGCCATAACATAAAGCAAGCTTTCTGTCTATGGCTTAATCGAAACGTTTGTCTGTATGATGTAAAGTCGTCGAACTGCACGAAGCAAGAAAAAGAAAAATATATAACTGGAAAAAATATATTGCAACGGTGGTGCTCAGATTGTACGGCATGACTATAATAATTGCCGAAAATCGGAACAAGAAAAACAAAGAAAAGTAATCAAAAGAAAATAAAAGAAGGGGACATAGTCGTAGATAAATCTACTCCTATGTCAACAACAACAACACAACAACACACGCGAGGTCATGAAAAGAGTTATTACGACAAAACAACGGATGTTCTTAGATTTGAAATAGCGGAATTAAGACTCCAAGTTTTCTGTTCTCAAGTTTTTCTTCCGTTCTTCAGCTAAAACCGGTTTTTTATTTCGTCTTTTGTCTATGTGCCGACATTTTTTGAAAATAGAGCTGTTTCGTTACTTTGGCACAGTTAATGCTTGCGAACTGCATAACATCCCAAATGTTTGAAATCAAATCAACACATGGAAGGATTGATTAGAAAAATGAACAGTAGAAATGTTACAACAAAAAAAGAAATGATAGAAATGAAGACAATGAAAATCTGGAGAATCATCTTTGTTATGTGTGCTGCCATGCTCTCCCTCGCCTCTTGCAGCAGCGACGATGAAAGTGAATCTATTTACACTTTTGGGCTAACATCAGCTATTAACGGTAATAATTCCGAAATTGAGGCTATTGAATTAGCCTATTCTGATGCCTACAAGATGAATGGAATCAAATTTAATTCACAATCGTTTGCCCCGGGAACCTCAAAAGAGTTAATACTCCAATCTTGCGAACAGGCAGAAGGTGCTATTCAGATGTCGTCTTTAAAATTCGAAGGACGATATGTCTATGAAGTGAAATCTAAAGATGAAACTGTATATCACAAAGTATATGGGATTAGGTAACAGATTGGCTTGAATGAAATAACGAATATATGGAAAAACATCTTTGTGATGTATGCTGCCATACTTTCCCTCGCCTTTTTACGGCAGCGATGACAATCAATAGAAAATGAAGCAGGTGAAGCTCTACGAAAAAAATCCAGACTTAGAGTGTGACATCTACCTTGGATGGAACAGAACGCTTCTTGGAGCTTGCCGTTGTTAATTATCCTCGACCTTATGGCTGCGAAAGGGTTGTGGGATACGGTACAACGCAGGAAATGTTAAATCAGCTCTCAGAAGATGGACTCCTTCAGAAGATATTGACATCCATACCTCGGATGGAGAAGGATTTGGAGAACGACTGACTGAGCTAAAAGAATAACTGAATATAATCATTAACACTATGAACTGAATATAATCATTAACACTATGAAAAGTTTCAAATCAAATGCGTGGATTCTTCCACAGCCGGTGCTTATTATCGGCACATACAACAAAGATGGTAAACCCAATGCAATGAACGCCGCATGGGGCGGGCAGTGGGATATGCATGAGATAATGATTTCCCTAGGCTCTCATGCTACGACTGACAACCTTAAGGACAATGATGACTTTACCGTTACGTTTGCTACGGCAGAGACGATGGTGGCGTCTGACTATGTGGGCATCGTGAGCGGAAGGAACACGCCAGATAAGATGGAAAAGACGGGATGGACTGTGGAGCAGGCACCCAACGTTAAGGCTCCCGTGTTCACCGACTTTCCCATGACGTTGGAATGCCGCGTTAAACAGAAGATTGACGAGGCGGACGGCGGCTATAATCTGGTTGGGGAGATTGTAAACATCCTATGCGACGAGAAATATCTGGCCGAAGATGGTAAGCCTGACGTGGAGAAGATGAACCTGATTACCTACGATCCTGTTCATCACGCATACATCCAGCTAGGCAAGACTGTCGGCAAGGCTTTTGCTGACGGCAAGCAGCTGAAATGAGGCTAAATAGGCCATAGGCTACAATGTGCAATCAGGGGCGCTCCATGACGGAGTGCCCCTGATTGCCGGGTAAAGGCATATTGTCTCTATGTATTGTTCCTGATGGAATGTTTACCGTTTCCAGGCATTGATGACTTCGCCTATATACATGGTGTGGACTCCTGCGGGGAAGTTGCTGTAGAGCTTGGCGGGGACTTCTTTGTAGCCCTTGGGGTCAAAGGGTGCGGCGTACATGGTCTTGCACTCGATGACCATGGTGGCTTCGGTGTAGTAGGGGGTGCCGTTGGCTGTGTAGGCGGTATGCAGGCCGAGGGCTTTGGCCTTGTCGCCGTCGCGGCCGCTCTTGGTGCCCATATAGCTCAGGATGCGGTCGGCATCTTCACCAAAGGCCATGACGGTGAAATAGTCGGCCTTGTCCATAAAGCGACGCGTGTAGCGCTGCTTGGCTACATAGACGGTGAGGGCTGTCTTGCGCCAGAGGGTGCCGATGTTGCCCCAGCCGATGGTCATGGCGTTGCTGCTGACCTCGTTGCCTGCGGCCAGGAGCAGGGGAGTGTGAAACCAACTGAAGCCGTTGGCGGTGAAATCGCTCTCTACGCTGAAGGCGGTGAAGCCGTTTTGTTCGGGGGTGGTGGTCTGTGCCATGGTGTGTGTGCTGATCATGATTGTCGCGGCCAAGAGTGCGGCCAGGATGGTCTTTGTCTTCATTGCTTATTGTTTTGATGAGAAAAGAGAAAGAGACAATCCTTTTGTAGGTTGTCTCTTCTTGTTGCTGTTTATGTGTGTTGTGTGCGCCTGATAGGACTCGAACCTACACGACCGGAGTCACCAGATCCTAAGTCTGGCGCGTCTACCAATTTCGCCACAAGCGCAGGGGGAGTATCTATGGTTTACGGGTTATGTGTTTACGGGTTTAGAGTTAAATTAAAAAGTAGTTATTTTCTCTGCTCGGGGGTAAAACCTACTATTTCACGGACTTCGCGCAGGGTCTGGGCTGCTGAGGCGCGGGCGCGCTCTGCTCCTTCACGGGCTATGCGCTCAAGGAGGGCATCGTCGGACTGGAACTGGCAGATGCGTTCGCGTATGGGGGCTATGATGCGGCAGAGGTCCTCGGCTAACTGCTTTTTGAGATCGCCGAAGCGGATGGCGCAGGTGTCCCACTGCTCCTGGAAATATGCGTTCACCTCGGGTGAGGAGCATATCTCAAGGAAGGTGAAGAGATTCTGTATGCATTCGGGCTTCTCAGAGCATGGCTCGGTGGGGCCGCTGACGGTGAGGGCTTTCTTTACTTTCTTGGTGATGGTGGCGTCGTCATCGCAGAGGTAGATGCAGTTGCCATCGCTCTTGCCCATCTTGCCGCTGCCGTCGAGGCCTGGTATCTTGACGGCCTTGTCGGAGTAGGTGAAGTCCTGGGGCTCGGGGAAGTACTCGACACCATATATATTATTGAAGCGGCGGGCACACTTGCGCGCCATCTCCATGTTCTGCTGCTGGTCTTTGCCTACGGGCACCTTGACGGCCTTGTGCTGAAGGATGTCGGCGGCCATGAGTGTGGGGTAGGTGAAGAGGCCTGCGTTGACATTGTTGGGCTGCTTGCGTGCCTTCTCCTTGAAGGTGGTGACACGGCCCAACTCGCCAAGGTAGGCGTTCATGTTGAGGTAGAGGTATAGCTCCAGGGTCTCGCGCACATCGCTCTGAATGTAGATAACGGCTTTCTCTGGGTCTATGCCACAGGCGAGGTATTCGGCCAGGATGGTCTTGACGCTGCGGCGGATATCTTCGGGCTTGGGCTGGGTGGTGAGGGAGTGCCAGTCGGCTATGAAGAACATGCAGTCATAGTCGTCCTGCATCTTGACGAACGACTTGACGGCTCCGAAATAGTTGCCGAGGTGGAGGTTGCCCGTGGGGCGAATGCCTGATACTACTTTTTCCATTGCTGTACTTGTTGAGCCGAAGGCGGGACTCGAACCCGCGACCTACGCATTACGAATGCGTTGCTCTACCAACTGAGCTATTTCGGCGATAGCGGCTGCAAAGGTAGTAAATATATTTGAGATTAGAGGTTTTAGGTTTGAGATTTTTTGTATGCAGACAAGATTATTTAAAATTAACGGTAATAATATAGATGTTGGCACAGATTACTCATAATGCAGCCAATTCTGACTGCGTTAGTTATATGTTTATTGCATAGCAGCGTTGATTAGAACAGACATAA
>OCTW011553435.1_pt1 | contig 22330 bp, 17 predicted proteins | sample 1539671 | NCBI WGS metagenome assembly OCTW01 (sample SAMN02144230, study PRJEB22623) | gut metagenome | biome: sheep rumen | host: Ovis aries | place: New Zealand
AACTGACATTACGGGTCACTTCTTTTGATTGCACTCATGGTGGTCATTGCGGCTATGTCTATTTTACTATAGGAGGTAGTGATGATTCCATTCTCCTTCCCGGTGAAGTGACACACATAGAGCACATCACAGAGCATGCCTCTCCTGTTAAAATCCTCCGTGACTGTCAGATTCTCATCCTCCGCGGGGAGAAGGTATATACCATCACAGGACAGGAAGTGATGTAACAAAAAAACTAAATCTGCATAAAAAATGGCATACCCTCTTGCGTATGTCATTTTTTTTATGTCGTTTTGTGTTTGTTAGTTTTTGTTTTTGCCTACCTATTCCTGTATTATACTACACGATTAGTATATAATTAGTATGTGATTAGTAGGTGATTAGTATGTTATTAGTAGGTTATTTTAACGATCAAACGGGGATAATCGTATAGGGTTACAGACCCCTGCTTCCGCAGTGGTTCTGTTTTTTTTTACGCAAAATGTAGGGAATTTACTCCAAATCAATGTGCTCCGCCTGAACGGGAGCAGAGAGGAAGAGGGATGCGGATTGTGCGAAGCGGTCTGCATTTTCTGTGGTCAGATAGCGGCACGTGCCGCCTTGCGAGAGCTGGGATGCATACTCCGGATGGCGAACCAAATAATCAGCCAGACTCTTTGCCTCCAGATAACCCTGCGAGATAACCTGAATATCACCGGCAGCAAAGCGTTTGCCGTTGTTCCTGATCCATTGCGCTATCTTCGGCAGCAACAACGGATAGTGGGTGCAACCCAAAATCAAAGTGTCTATCTGCGGATCTTTCGCAAGAATCTCGCGCAAATACAAATCCACAAAGTAATCTGCGCCTGCATGTTGATGCTCGCCATTCTCAATCAACGGCACCCATAACGGACAAGACTGTTGAGTGACAATTAGAACTTCAGATAATTTTTTCAATTCCAGCACATAACTCTCGGAAGAGACGGTAGCCGGAGTAGCCAAAATGCCTACATGTCCGGTCTTCGTAATAGCCGGCACCGATTCAACGGTAGGACGAATAACGCCGAGCACATTCGCCGGCCTACCGTTCGCCCTGCGTCCTTCTGCCCGCTCTGCGTTGATGAGCGGCAAGTCGTGTTGCTGAATGGTGCGAAGAGCTTTTGCAGAAGCCGTGTTACAAGCCAGAATGACCAAGGAACAATCGCTGCTCAGGAGATATGTGACAGCCTGAAGCGTATAGCGGTAGATAACATCGAACGAGTGCGTACCATACGGCGCACGCGCGTTATCACCCAAGTACAAATAATCGTACTGAGGTAACTCCTTGCGAATCGCATCCAAGATGGTCAATCCGCCATATCCGCTGTCAAAAATACCTATTTTTGCCATAATTCGCTGCAAAAGTACAAAAAAATTTGGACATATGCAAAAAAAAGTGTAACTTTGTACTCGGTTTTGACAATTTATTGGTTTAACCTTATAAATTTTTGACTTATGAAGTTATGTAACAAGTTCGCTGCAGAGTTCTTCGGAACGGCAGTATTGGTATTGGGCGGTTGCGGAACGGCCCTGTTCGGACATGTAGGATTTTTAGGCGTGGCTCTGGCTTTCGGTCTGACGATCGTGGCGGCGGCTTACGGCATCGGTCACATCAGCGGTGCACATCTCAATCCGGCTGTCAGTCTGGGTGTTTTCGTTAACGGCCGTATGAGTGCAAAAGAGATGTTCTGCTACTGGTGCGCACAGATTCTCGGTGCTATCGCAGCAGCAGCTATCCTGTTCGGAATCGCTAAGTCGGCAGGCATGGAGATCGGTACTTTCGCCGCTAACGGATATGGTGATTTCTTCTCCGCTGCCGATGTAGAGGCTGGTTATCTGCAAACCAATGTATGGGGTGCTTTTGCCACCGAGTGTGTCCTGACGTTTGTCTTCCTGATGGTTATCCTGGGTGTAACGGACAGCAAGCACGGAAACGGTGCTTTCGGCGGTCTGGCTATCGGTTTGACGCTGACGTTGATCCACTTGATCTCTATTCCGTTGACCAATACTTCGGTTAACCCGGCTCGTTCGATCTCTCAGGCTATCTTCTCGGAGAACGCTCTGGCGCTGCCTCAGTTGTGGCTCTTCATCGTTGCTCCGCTCGTAGGTGCTGCGCTCGCAGGATTGTGCTACAAGTGCATCAGTTGCGAAGGAAACTGCAAGAAATAAGCGAAAAATAACGTGTTTTTATAAAAAAGAATGGCATATGCTTGCGTATGTCATTTTTTTTTTGTACCTTTGTGCCCGATTTTTGTGCGCTTGTACGAATACGCACGCCTACGCGTGCAGAAATTGAGGTAAGGCGCGCAGTACGGAGAGAAACTAAAACATCAAAAATATACGTATATGAAATTCAATGTATCGAGTTCTAAACTCTTTTCGCAATTACAGGCAGTAAGCCGCGTAATCAACAGTAAGAATGCGTTGCCCATCCTGGACGATGTGTTGTTTGACTTGGTAGGTAACGAGTTGAGACTGACCGCATCTGACGGCGAGACCACTATCCGTACCTCGATAGAGGTGGAGGGTGTAGAAGGTAGCGGCAAGGTGGCGTCTGCTGCCAAGTTGTTGCTGGAGACGCTGAAAGAGTTCAGCGAGCAGCCGCTGGCATTCACTATCGACGAGAATAATTTTGCAGTAAGCATGGTGAGCCAGAACGGTACGTATTCATTCGTAGGCGTTAACGGCAACGAGTATCCCGAGATGCCGGGAGTAGAGGCAGAGGCTCAGTCGCTGAGTCTGCCGGCTAATGTGCTGCAGAGCGCTATCGAGAAGACTATCTTCTGTACCGCAGACGACGATCTGCGTCCGGTGATGAACGGTATCTTCTTCGACATCGCGGCGGACAAGGTGACGATGGTGGCTACTGACGCCCACCGTCTGGTGCGCTATACCAATACCGGTGTGGCCCCGGGCGTGGCGGCAAGTTTCATCCTGCCGAAGAAACCGGCAGGTCTGCTGAAGAACCTGCTTGCCAAAGAGGAAGGTGACGTGAAAGTGTCCTTCGGTGTCAAGAACGCACGTTTCGAGTTCGCTAACACGATCATCGTCTGCCGCCAGATAGAGGGCCGTTTCCCGAACTACAATGCTGTTATCCCGCAGGCGAACCAGAATGTCGTGACTATTGACCGTCAGACGCTCATCAACGCCTGCAAGCGCGTGGCAGTGTTCGCCAACAACGGCACGGCTCAGCTGCGTCTGGCGTTGAGCGAGAACCAGATCAAGATCTCCGCACAGGATATCGATTTCTCGACGAGCGCGGAGGAGACGGTAAGCTGCGACTATAACGGCATGCCGATGGCTATCGGTTTCAAGGCTCCGTTCCTGATCGATCTCCTTTCGTCCGTTGCTTCTGCGGATGTGCAGTTGAAGTTGTCCGATCCCGCCCGCGCAGGTCTGATCCTGCCGGCAGAGAACGAGGAGAACGAGGATGTCCTCATGTTGTTAATGCCGATGCTGCTGAACGACTAAAGAGCCCCTCCCGACCTCCCCATAGAGGGGAGGAGAAAAAGCCAAAGAGAATGAATTACCGCAAATTATCGCAACAAGAGATCGCGCAGTTGGAGTCGCAGGGATGCAGCGCAGAGAACTGGGCGGAAGTGGAGGTGGCGGAAGCCTTTGAGCCGCAGTACGTGCGCAACACACGCTTCTCCGGTCACAACCGTATAGGTGTCTTCCGTCGCCAGATAGAGATGCCCGGAGGCTTGAAAGTGCATTCCGGCATCTATAATGCGACGCTCCACAACGTGGAGGTAGGCGACGATGCGCACCTGTACAATATCCATAATTATATCGCTAACTACCGTATCGGCCGCGAGACCTGCATTGAGAATGTCAATGCGATTCTGGTGGACGGCAAGACGACCTTCGGCAACGGCGTGCGTGTGCCGGTGATGAACGAAGGCGGCGGACGCGAGATCCCTATTTTCAACGAGTTAAGTGCCAGTCTGGCATATATCCTGACGCTCTACCGCCACCGCCCGGAGATGATTCATGAGGTGGAACGGCTGATTGATGAATATGCAGAGCGCCAGGCTTCCGAGGTGGGTTATATAGGTGACCATGTGCGGATTCTGAACTGCGGTTCGATCAAGAATGTGAAGGTAGGCGATTTCGCCGAACTGGTGGGAGTGAGCCGGCTGAAAAACGGTACGGTCAACTCCAACGAGCATGCGCCGGTCCGTCTGGGGAGCGGTGTCAAATGTGTGAATTTCATCATAGCTTCGGGCGTTGAGATAGGCGACAGTACGCTGGTGGATAAATGCTTTGTGGGGCAGGGCTGTGTCTTTGACAAGCACTACTCGGCAGGCGAGAGTCTGTTCTTCAGCAACTGCCAGGGCATGCACGGAGAGGCATGCGCCATCTTCGCCGGGCCGTACACCGTAACGCACCATAAGAGCACGCTTCTGATAGCGGGTATGTTCTCGTTCCTGAACGCCGGCTCGGGGTCCAACCAGAGTAACCATATGTATAAACTGGGTCCGATCCATCAGGGAGTGGCGGAGCGCGGCGCGAAGACGACCAGCGACAGTTATCTGCTCTGGCCGTCCAAGATCGGTGCGTTCAGTCTGGTTATGGGACGTCATACCCATCATGCGGACACCTCCGAACTGCCGTTCTCGTATCTGATAGAGAACAACAGCGAGAGTTATCTGGTGCCCGGCGCCAACCTGCGTACCGTAGGTACGATCCGTGATGCGCAGAAATGGCCGAAGCGCGACAACAGAAAAGATCCGCATAAGATAGACCAGATCAATTTCAACCTCCTGAGCCCCTACACGGTGCAGAAGATGTGGCGAGGCCGCGAGGTGCTGAACGAGCTGCAGGCACTGAGCGGTGAGAACACCGATGTCTATGGTTATCGGAACTGCAAGATCCGCAACTCGTCGCTGCGCCACGGTCGGGAGTTATATACAATAGGCATCCGGAAGTTCTTGGGCAACAGCCTGATCAGCCGTCTGGAGCAGAAAGAGTGGCATACCCTCGCAGAGATACGCGCAGCGCTTCGTCCGGACAGCCGGGTCGGACTGGGAGACTGGGTGGATCTGGCAGGTCTGATAGCTCCGAAGAGTGAAGTGTCGGTTCTGCTCGATGATATCGAGAAAGGACATATGACGTTGGAGGACATCCAGGCCCGTCTGGTGAAGATGCATGCGAACTACTATTCATACGAATGGACCTGGGCGCTGGATAAGCTGGAGCAGGTGTGGGGATGCAGTGTGGAAGAGGTGTCGCTGGAGCAGATCCGTATGACCGTCAACCAATGGCTCGAAGCCGTGGTGAACCTGGACCGCATGGTCTATAACGATGCGCGGAAGGAGTTCGACCTCAACAGCCAGACGGGCTTCGGCGTGGACGGAGACCGCGAGCAAGCGGAAGCGGATTTCGAAGAAGTGCGCGGTAGCTTTGAGTCCAATTCATTTGTCAAAGCAGTGCTGGAACATATCGAACGCAAATCGGCTCTTGGAAACAAGATCCTGGAGAAATTAGAGAATGTCAGAGGCTAAACTGACCATATTAGGTTGCGGCAGTGCCAAGCCGACCAAGACCACTTCCCCGTCCGGGCAGTGGCTGGACCTGTGTGACAAGTCGTTCTTGATCGACTGCGGCGAAGGAGTGCTGCTGACCATGCAGAAACTGGGTCTGCGGACGGGAAGACTGTATAACATCTTCATCTCCCATCTGCACGGAGACCATTGTTTCGGTCTGATAGGTCTGTTGACGACGCTCGCGATGCTCAAACGCACGCAGCCGATGCATATCTATGCACATCGGGATCTGGAGAAACTGCTGACTCCGCTGCTGAACTACCATTGCGGAGACCGCCTGTACGACATCGTCTTTCATCCGATCAACCCCCGCAAGCATGAAGTGATCTACGAGGACCGCACGGTCAGCGTGGAGACCGTGCCGCTGAAACATAGTGTTCCTACCTGCGGTTTCCTCTTCAAGGAGACGCGGCGTAAGATGGCGGAAGACGGCTCTTTCTACTATCTGACGCGCAAACGCTACGCCTACTGCTCGGACACGATGTACAGCGAGAAAATAGTGCCGATTATTGAAGGAGTGGAGACGCTCTATCACGAATCGACCTTCCTGCAGGAGATGGAGGTGCGGAGCAAGGAAGTGATGCACTCCACGGCGGCGCAGGCAGCTAAGATCGCTTCGCTGGCAAAGGCGGGCAAACTGATTCTGGGACATTACTCCGCACGCGTGGAGGACCATAGCCTGTTTCTTCAGGAAGCCCAACCGGTGTTCGGGAACACAATCCTGGCGGAGGAGAACGATGTAATAGAGTTGTAAATCACCAATCACCAGTCACCAATGGCAAAAGCAACCATTCAATATGTATGCTCATCCTGCGGCGCCAAAGCCCCGCAGTTGCTGGGTCGCTGTCCCGTCTGCGGCGAATGGGGCACGTATGAGGAGGAAATCATACAACCGGGCGGCCATACGGCAAAGCGGTCCTATAGCGCAAGCGGTCTTTCCGCCCAAGGCAGTCAGCCCCGACGCCTTCAGGAGGTCGAGGCCTCAGAAGAGATGCGGATTGACATGCATAACGGCGAACTGAACCGCGTGCTGGGCGGCGGTCTGGTTCCGGGGAGTCTGGTGCTGTTGGGCGGAGAACCCGGAATAGGCAAGTCCACTCTCGCGTTGCAAGTGTTGATGCAGATGGGGGAACGCCGGACGTTCTATGCTTCCGGCGAGGAGAGCGTGCGCCAGCTCAAACTGCGTGCGGAGCGGCTGGCGGGCGACGCAGAGAACCTATATATATCCTCCGAGACCTCGCTGGAGAGGATCTTGGACCAGGTGAAAGAGATAGAGCCGGAGGTGGTGGTGATCGATTCGATCCAGACGATAGGCACCGAGGCCGTAGAAGCAACGATCGGTTCGCTGAGCCAGGTGCGCGAATGTGCGGCGCGGATACTGGAGTTTGCCAAAACACGTAATATCCCCTTCTTTATCATCGGACATATCAACAAAGAAGGTTCGCTGGCGGGTCCCAAGGTGCTGGAGCATATAGTGGACACCGTGCTGCAGTTTGAAGGCGACCAGCAATATATGTACCGCATCCTGCGCGCCCAGAAGAACCGCTTCGGCTCCACGTCCGAACTGGGAATTTACGAGATGCGTGCGGACGGTCTGCGCGAGGTGAGCAACCCTTCGGAACTGTTGCTCTCCACGGCGCGCGAAGGTCTCTCGGGCATAGCGATAGCGGCGGCGGTAGAGGGTGTGCGGCCGTTCCTCATCGAGGTGCAGGCGCTCGTCTCCTCCGCGGCATACGGTACTCCGCAGCGTTCGTCCACGGGATTTGACGGACGGAGACTGAATATGCTGCTGGCGGTATTGGAGAAAAGGGTAGGGTTCAAGTTGCTGCAAAAAGACGTGTTCCTCAATATAGCGGGCGGCCTGCGTGTGCAGGATCCGGCAATCGATTTGGCGGTTCTGGCAGCCGTGCTGAGCAGCAATATGGACATAGCGTTAGACGCCGGAACATGTCTGTGCGGAGAAGTGGGACTGGCGGGAGAGATACGGCCGGTAACGCGTATCGAACAGCGTATCTCCGAAGCGCAGAAACTGGGCTTCAAAAGGATCCTGATCCCTGCCGACCAGAAGATAGACACCCATCGCTTTGCGATAGAGGTGGTGCCGGTGAAGAAAGTGACGGACGCGTTCCGGACGCTGATCAAAAGTTGAAAGGCGAAGATTTGAAAGAAAACAAAATACATAGTTGGCTCGCGGTGGCATTGTTTTTGTGCATGGGGCTTAGTGCTTATGCGCAGGGGCAGCCGTACCTGTGCGAGATAGGTCTCCAGGGCGGCTGCGGCTATTATGTGGGTGATGCCGCTCAGCATATATTCATGCACCCGCGCGAAGCATACGGGGTGCATTTCCGGTATAAGTTCACCAAACGCTGGGCGATACAGGCTAAGGTTTCCGGCCAGCGCATTACCGGATACGACTATACGATGGACGGCCGTAAACTGGACACCAGATGGCAGAACCAACTGATCAATGTGGATGTGATGGCGGAGTTTAACTTCTTCCGTTTCGGGGAAGCGAATAGATACGACAAGCGTATCAAACCCTATACACCTTATATCTTCTTGGGAATAGGAGCGGGTGTCTATGGTGCGAACGGGGAGAACAAACCGATATTTAATCATGCAATGGCCTATATCCCGCTGGGCATAGGATTCAAATGGAAATTCCACGACTGCGTAGGGCTGAACATAGCATGGCAACATAATATCTATATGGCGGATAACCTGGAGAGCCGCGAGTCGCTGGATAACAAATACCAGATGAACGGCTGGAACTGGATGAACTGCGACTTGACAGGAATGCTGACCGCTGGTATTGTTTTTGAGTTCGGCAGGGCGAAGGCACCGTGCCGTATATGCAATTGGTAGAACATGGATTATAAAACTCAGATAGACAAATCGCGCTTGCCTCGCCATATTGCCATCATCATGGATGGCAACGGCCGGTGGGCGAAGAAACAAGGGCTGGCGCGCATGTTCGGTCACAGACAGGGCGTGGAGACAGTGCATAACATCACCGTCGCTGCAACCAAGTTGGGCGTTGAGTATCTGACGCTCTACACCTTCTCCACCGAGAACTGGAACCGGCCCAAGGAAGAAGTGGATGCGCTCATGACGCTCTTGGTGGACACGATCGCCAAAGAGACTCCGACGCTGATGAACAACAACGTGCGGCTGACCATGATAGGTGATATTGACCGTCTGCCGGAAGGCACGAGACAGAAGTTCCTCGGCTGTATCGACCAGACGAGCCATAATACCGGTCTGACCATGATCCTGGCGCTCAGCTATTCTGCGCGCTGGGAGATCACGGAAGCGGTGCGCAAGGCTGTGGCACTGGCGCAGAAAGGCTCTCTGCGGGAGGAGGAAGTGAACGAGCAACTGGTCAGTTCGCTCATGACGACCGATGCTGTTCCCGACCCGGACCTGCTGATCCGGACGAGCGGGGAGTATCGTATCAGCAACTTCCTGTTATGGCAACTGGCTTACAGCGAGCTGTATTTTACGGATTGCCTGTGGCCGGAGTTTACGGAGGAAGAGTTTTATAAAGCCATTGTGGATTACCAGAAACGTGAAAGAAGATTCGGGAAAACGAGTGAACAGATTCATTAATATCATATTATTCTTGCTGTTCAGTCTCGGCGTTTTTGCGCAGGAGATTGAATACGGCATGACGCGCAAGACCTACGAGATTGCCGGCATAGCGGTAGAGGGAGCGGACAGCTACGAGGATTTCGTACTTATCGGCTTCTCCGGCTTGGCTGTGGGAGACAAGATAGAAGTACCGGGCGACCAGATCACCAAAGCGATCAAACGCTTCTGGAAACAGGGGCTGTTCTCCAATGTGAAGATCAAAGCAAGCAAGATAGAGGGCAACAAGATCTGGCTCGTCATCGAGCTGGAGCAGCGTCCGCGTATCAGCGAAGTGAGATATGAGGGACTGAAGAAGAGCGAGAAAGAGGATGTGGAGGTAAAAGCCGGAATCCGCCAGGGCTCGCAGATGACGCCGAACCTCGAGGACCACGCCAAGACCGTGATTAAGAAGTATTTTGCGGAGAAAGGTTTCCATAACGCCGAGGTGCATGTGATACAGCGCAACGACCCCGACCACCCGGGATACGTGCGGGTGCTGGTGGCGGTGGATAAGAAAGCCAAAACCAAGGTGGGGAAAATATACATCACCGGCAACAAAGCGCTCACGGACCTCCAGATCAACAAGGCGATGAAGAAGACGAATGACAACAACATCATCAACCTCTTCCGCACCAAGAAATTCGTCACCGAGGAGTATGAGAAAGACAAACAGGCGGTGATCGAGAAATACAACGAGTACGGTTACCGTGACGCTTATATCGTGGCGGACTCGGTGGTTCCAAACCCGGAGGATCCGACCCGTGTGGATGTATATATGACCATCAGCGAGGGCGACAAATACTACGTCCGTTCGGTCAAATGGGTGGGAAACACCGTCTATCCGTACGAACTGCTGGACGCTACGCTGGGTGTCAAACCGGGCGATGTCTATAACCTCAAGACCCTCAACGACCGTCTGACGAACGACGATGACGCGGTCTCCAAACTATATACCGACCGCGGCTATCTGTTCTTCAACGTAGAGCCGGTGGAGGTGAATGTGGAGAACGACTCCATTGATTTCGAGATGCGGATGTACGAGGGCAAGCCGGCTACGATTAACAATATCAAGATTGTCGGTAACACGCGTGTGTACGAACATGTCGTGCGCCGTGAACTATATACCAAGCCGGGCCAGCTCTACTCCCAGTCCGATATCATGCGTTCGCTCCGTGAGTTGGCGCAGATGGGACATTTCGACCAGGAGAAACTGGTGCCGGACATCCAGCCGAACCCCGAGGAGGGAACGGTGGATATCACCTATCAGCTGGAGACCAAATCGTCTGACCAGATTGAGTTCTCGCTGGGATGGGGCGCTACGGGTCTGGTGGGCTCGTTAGGATTGAAGTTCACCAATTTCGCTATCCAGAATCTCTTTAACAAAAAATCATACCGCATAGTGCCGCAGGGCGAAGGACAGACCTTCTCTATTAACGCGCGCACGAACGGTATTTATTATACCTCCGCTTCGATCTCCTTCCTGGAGCCGTGGCTCGGCGGCAAACGGCCGAACAGCCTCTCCGCAAGTATCTATTTCGCCAACCAGACCGGCTATTCCAGCCGTTACCAGAAGGCGTACCAAAACCTCTATAACACCTATTCCAACTATTACTACTATTCCGGCAACAGCAATTATTACCAGCAGCTGGCGGAGTCGGAAGCCGACAAGGACAAATATCTCCGTACCTTCGGTGTCTCTATCGGTTACGGAAAGCGTCTGCGCTGGCCGGATGACTATTTCACGTTCTACGGCGAGTTGAGCTACCAGATGTATATGATGAAGGACTGGCCATACCTGCTCATCTCGGACGGTACGAGTCATAACCTGGCGCTGAACCTCCAGATCTCCCGTTCTTCTATTGATAACCCGATCTACACGCGCCGCGGAAGCCAGTTCACCCTCGGACTCAAGATCACGCCGCCTTGGTCGCTGTTTAACGGCAAGGACTATTCGCAGATGACCACCTCGGAGAAATACCATCTGATAGAATACCACAAATGGAAGTTCTCCGGCAAGGTCTTCACGCCGCTTACCAAGGATAGCAAACTGGTGCTCATGACCCGCGCCGAGTTCGGCTATCTGGGGCATTATAACGTGAATGCCAAATCGCCGTTCGAGTCGTTCTATATGGGAGGTGACGGTATGTCCAGTTATACCAGTTATTCCACGGAATATGTGGCGATGCGCGGTTACTCGTCCGGATCGTTGACACCTTATGATATAGCTACGGGGCGTAACATGGGTTACCTCTATAATAAGTTCACGATGGAGCTGCGCTATCCTATCTCGCTGGAGCAGAACGCCACTATCTGGGCGCACGCCTTCATCGAGGCGGGTAACTGTTTCTCGGATATAAGGGACTACAATCCGTTTAACCTCAAGCGTTCCGCCGGTGTCGGAGTACGTATCTTCCTGCCGATGTTCGGTCTCCTCGGTATTGACTGGGGTTGGGGATTCGACGAGATCAACGGGTCCAAGCAATATGGCGGCAGCCAGTTCCATTTCGTCCTTGGACAAGAACTATAACCCTTCGTAATCCCGTAATAACGTAATTCCGTAATAACGTAATCCCGTAAAACGAAAAATTGTAACAGCAATGAAAAAATTATCAATTCTCAATTATCAATTCTCAATTATAATTGCCGCTTTGATGCTTTGTGGCACAACTTTTGCTAAGGATCAGTCGATAGCCTATATCGACATGGCGTATATATTGAAAAACCTGCCGCAGTATGAGCAGGCGAACGAGCAACTGTCCATGCTCTCCAAACGCTGGCAGAAGGAGATCGACGCCGCGCAACAGGAAGCGCGCGTCATGACTACCAACTACCAGACCGAGCAGATCTTCCTCTCCGAAGCCATGAGGCGCGAACGCGAACAGGAGATCGTCAAAAAGGAACAGGAGGTGCTGGAGCTCAAACGCAAGTATTTCGGCCAGGAGGGCGAACTGTATAAGAAACGCGAAGCGCTCATCAAACCCATACAGGACGAGATATATAATGCTATCCAGGATCTGGCTTCCGAAAAACGGATCGATGTCGTCAAAGACCGTTCCGCAGACCCGGCGCTCATATACATGTCCTCCAAACTGGACGTCTCCGACCAGGTGTTGAGTAAGCTTGGCGCGAAGTGACGTATATCGAAATCAGACTAACGAGACACTATCGAGACACTAACGAACCGAGAGTGTTACGGGAGTAATACGAGAGAAAACAATAACAAAATAATACAAAACAATGAGAAAATTTATTATTACAATCATGCTGGCGTTGCCTATGCTTGCCGCCGCACAGAAATTCGGTCACGTTAACACCCAGGAAGTATTCTCGCAAATGCCGGAAGTGGCCCAAGTGAAACTGAAGATGGACACCATCAATTCGCAGTATGAGACCCAACTGGCGTCCATGAACGAGGAACTCCAGAAGAAGTATCAGGACTACCAGGCGCAAGAGGCTACTATGGCGGCTGCCGTGAAGCAGATCCGTCAGCAGGAGTTGCAGGAGATGCAGCAGCGTATCCAGCTTTTCTATCAGACTGCAGAGCAGGATATCCAGAAGAAACAGCAAGAGCTGATCGCTCCGGTGCATGAGAAAATGGCAAAGGCTATCAAGGCCGTCGGAGACCGCGATGGGTTCACCTATATCTTCGATTCCGCTTCCATGGTGCATATCGGTGCAGACGCTATCGATGCTACGCCCGCGGTCAAAAAAGAATTGGGTATTAAATAAAATTCCTTCGTACATCGTACATCGTCCCTTTGTACATTATGGCTGATGGCTATTTGGAATCCCACTATGCCGAGTATGAGAAGAAAAAGGCGGAGTGGCTCAAAAAAAAGAAAAAATGGTCTTATGGCAAATCGCAAAATAACCAAATGACCAAATAAATGACCAAATAAATGACCAAATAAATGACCAAATGGTAAATGACTAAATCGTAAATGGTTTTATGGTAAATCAATTAAAATTGACTTTGCGCGATAGTGCAGCTGCGCGTTGGACGGTCCTTGTCCTCGTGGCATCGATGATGTTCTTCGCTTACATGTTCGTGGACATCCTCTCTCCTCTGGCCTCGTTGCTCAATGACACACTGGGCTGGGACCAGGGCGTGTTCGGCACTTATGCGGCTGGCGAGTATCTGCTCAACGTGTTCGGATTCCTGATTCTGGCGGGAATTATCCTCGATAAGATGGGAGTCCGCTTTACCGGTCTGCTCTCCGCTTCGCTCATGGTGATCGGTGCTGCAATCAAGTATTTCGGTATCTCTTGGGCGGATGCCAATACCGTAGAATGGCTCAACGCCTGGTGGCCGGCAATGCCCGGTTCCGCCAAACTGGCGATGTTCGGATTCATGATCTTCGGCTGCGGCTGCGAGATGGCGGGTACTACCGTCAGCAAGATCCTCGCCAAGTGGTTCAAGGGCAAGGAGATGGCGCTCGCTATGGGATTGGAGATGGCTATCGCCCGTCTGGGGGTCTTTGCTGCTATGTGGCTCTCACCGATGATCAGTGAGAGATTCGCGGTGGATGGCACCAATTCGGTGGTTGCGCCTCTGCTTTTCTCGGCGGCGCTGCTCGTCATCGGGCTTCTTAACTTCTTCGTCTTCACCGTCATGGACAAAACATTGGATAGGCAGGAGCTAAATGACCAGATGGTAAATGACCAGATGGTAAATGACTCTGATGAGTTCCATGTATCCGACCTCAAGCAGATTCTGACTTCGAAGATGTTCTGGATCATCGCGCTCCTCTGTGTCCTCTATTATTCGGCTATCTTCCCCTTCCAGCGTTTCGCTACCAATTTCCTGGAGGAGACACTCGCTGTCTCCAATGCCGAGGCGGCTGGTCTGTTCAAATGGTTCCCTATCCTGGCGATGGTGCTGACGCCGTTCTTGGGCGCATTCATCGATTATAAAGGCAAAGGTGCTTCGATGATGTTGCTCGGAGCCGTAATCATGACCGCTTGCCATCTGGTCTTCGCTTTTGTCCTGCCGGCATATCCGTCCAAGACGCTTGCCCTCGTCACCATACTTATTCTGGGTGTCAGTTTCTCGCTCGTCCCGGCTTCTATGTGGCCCTCCGTGCCTAAGATCATTGACGAGAAAGTGCTCGGATCGGCGTACTGCCTTATCTTCTGGGTCCAGAACGTAGGACTGTGCCTCGTCCCGCTGCTTATCGGCAAATTGAGAGTGGCTACCAACGGGTATCTCGTCCCCATGATCGTCTTCGCTTCCTTCGGAGTACTGGCGTTCCTGCTCAGTCTCGCACTCAAGGTGGAGGACAAAAAGAAGAACTACGGACTGGAACTTCCGAATAAGAAATAACCCGGACTCATAAAAACGCCCGTTAGGAGGCGTCTGAAAAAAATCTGCACGCAAATGCAGATTTTTTTTTGTATATTTTCACCATATTTTACATGTGCAAAACTGCATTTTGAACGATTTTGTAGATTTTTTTGTATTTTTGAACGAAAATGATGTTTCATATATAAAAAAAATATTGTAATTTTGCAGCCGGAAAAAAATCATGCCCTTGTGGCTTAGAAAGAATCGTGCCCTTGTGGCTAAGAAAGAATCGTGCCCTTGGGGCTAAGAAATTGGAATAACATGAAACGCATCCTTACCATTATTGCAATTTGTTTGCTTTGCACGGTTGCGCAGGCGGCGGATACAGAAGCCGCACTGGCTGCTTTTAACAAGCAGGTTAGCTCCTCTAACGCGGAGCGTTTCTTCTCCGGCTTGGAGGAAGAAGGATTCTTGGACGAGACGATTGCTGTCAGGGAGAACATGTCTCATGACTCCTTGTGTGCGACGGTCTGGTATTGGGCGGCGGAATATTACTATGACGCCCAGGATTTCAAACTCTCCGAGCACTACGGGTTGTGCGCCTTGCCTCTCTGCAAAGCAATCGGCGACAAGACCATGGAGGCGGACTGCGCTTCCCTCCTCAGTCTCGTCTATGTGCGCCTCGGTGATTTCGACAAAGCGGCGCTTTATGCCAAACGCTGTAATAAACTGGATCTCGAGAGCGGAGACCCCGATAATATAGCCTCCTCTTATAACACGCTCGCGGGTATTTATATGTCCATGAGGCAGCCGGACGAAGCGGAGAAATATATCCTGAGGGCTATTGATTATATCGAAGGTACGGATAACATGCCCCGCAAAGCGGTTATCTACGGCATGGCGTCCGAGGTGTACCAGCATAAGGGGATGCCGGACCAGACGCTTGATTATGCTACGAAGGCTTTGGAGATAGAGAATAAGCTGGGCAGAAAGGACAAAGCGGCTATCCGCCGGACCCAGCGCGCGGCTGCGCTCATCGTCCTTGAGCGCTTCGATGAAGCAGAGAAAGAACTCACCGAGGCTATTCCTTTCATCGAGGCGTCAGGCAATTACCACTCCCTCGCTATCGCCTATAACCATATGGGAGACCTCCTCTATGTCACCGGTCGGAACCGGGAAGGAGCGGAATATTATTACAAAGCCCTGCCGATCTTCATGGCGCAGCATGATATATATAATGAAGCGCACACGCGCAAGGGCCTGCGCGAGACGCTGCGGGGGATCGATCCTGAAGCGGCGCTCGAACACGGAGACCGGTTCGAACACCTGCGGGACTCTATCTATGACCACGAGACAAACGCCAACCTCTCCCAGTTCGCTGCGGAGATGGAGAATGACATCCTCCAGCAGATCAACCATAAACAACGCATTCGGACTATTGTCAGCATCTCGGTCATCTGCACTTTCTTTGTTTTCCTGGCGCTTATTTCGTATATCTTCTATCGGCGCAGACAGAAACTGCAGATCGAGCATTTCAACAACCTCCTCATAGAGGTGGAGAGGCTGCGCAGGCAGGAACGAGCGAAACAGGCTGTTGAGAAGGAATGCACGGCGGAGTCGGACCTCTTCCTGGCGCGCGTCGTAGAGTATATTAATAATAATCTCACAACCGGTAAACTCTCAGTCGAAGATATGTCGGACGCCCTCTGTATGTCGGTTTCTACCTTCCGCAGACGCATGCTCACTATCATCAAGGGCTCGCCGAAGGCGTTTGTCGATACGATCCGTATCAACAAGGCGAAAGAGCTGCTCTCTTCTTCCTCGTTGCCGGTCAACGAGATCGCTACCAGGTGCGGTTACAAAGAGGCGAACTCCTTCATACGCGCCTTCCAGCGCGACACCGGCATCTCGCCTGCCAAATGGAGGGAGAAAAACAAACAACGATAAGCGGAATTTTACCATTAAACGCGTCCTTGGGGCGCGTTTTTTTGTTATATATCGCGTTTTGCACGATTTTGTAGATTTTTTGAAAGAAAATGATGAATGCTCTTTCGGAAAAAAGCAGTACTTTTGCACCGTGTTTCTTTGCTTGCTTTTCATACACGCCTGAATGTCTCGTTTTGAGTAAGGGGCAATACGGGATCAAAACGGTTCCCGGCATACATAACTAACAACTCATTTAACAACTAAAAATCATGCGGAAACTTTTACTTTCTCTGGCTGCGATTGCCTGCTACGCGACAGCCATTTGGGCTGTTCCTGCACCCGTTGCATTTTTGTCGCATCATTGCGACAACCCCCAAGGGATTATCTATGTTACTTTATAACAAACATAATTAACAACAAAATTTATTTATTATGAAAAAGATTTCTATTCTTTTCCTTGCTCTCGTAGCAAGCACAGTTTCTCTCTTTGCTGCTCAAAAAGTGTTGATTGATGATCTTTACTTCCTTTTGGATGATAATCTCAATCAAGCTACCGTCACGTATTACACGACGAACACGCAGCACAATTACGAACACGTTACCACAGCCATCATTCCGGAGGCAGTAACTTACAACAACAAGACCTATTCAGTAGTGGCTATCGGCGACTCTGCCTTCCACCATTCTTCCGTAATGGAGTGCCTCATGCCTCAGTCTGTTCGCTCCATCGGTTACTATGCGTTCTTCGGAGCTGCCAACCTCTTTGATGTAGATGGTCCGGGTGTCACCAGCATTGCCAACAAGGCTTTCGTGGACTGTACCTCTTTCAATTTCTTCATGTTCCCCCAACTGATCACTATCGGCAACCTTGCTTTTAACAACTGTACAGCGCTGATCGATGTAGAGCTGGAGGATCAGGTTACTACAATTAATCAGGAAGCTTTCCGTGGTTGCACAGGACTCAAGACACTGAGCTTGGGCACGCACGTCAACACCATTGACAAATGGGCATTCCGCGGATGCACCGCCCTCGAAGCCATCAACTCGCACAACACCACACCTCCAGCACTTGGCGAAGACGTATTCATGGATGTGAATAAAAGTAACGTCACGGTAACTGTTCCTGCCGGCTCCGCCAGTGCTTACAAAGCAGCTGCCGGATGGGCGGATTTCAAGAACAAGACATTCGAAGCTACCGCTAAGATCGGCGACCTCTACTACTACCTCTATCCGGATGGTACCGCAGAAGTGATTAAGGATCAGGACATCAACCATAGCTATCTGAGCCCGTATCCTGACATCACCGCACTCAACGTGCCTGCTTCCGTGTCACACGAAGACAACACCTATGTGGTCACAAAAATCGGTTCCCAGGCTTTCAAATGGTGCCAGAACCTGACTACCGTCACCCTGCCGAGCACTATTGAGAAGATTGCTGAGGACGCTTTCTTCCAGAGCTCCATCACCGCTATCACCATCCCCAATTCGGTACGTACCATCGGTTCGAGTGCGTTCGGCGGGTGTGCCAACCTCGCATCGGCTAATCTGCCTTCCGACTTGATAACCATCAACTACGGTCTGTTCCTGGGCTGCTCAAAACTGACATCCATCAATATTCCGGAGTATGTGAAGACGATTGGCGGCTCGGCTTTCAATTCCTGTGGGTTGACTTCTATCGACCTGCCGGCTAGTCTTGTACAGATTGGCTCTGCCGCCTTCGGTTTCTGTGACAAATTAACCTCTGTTACCTGCCGTGCACTCGTTCCGCCTGCTGCAGAAGGTGCATTTGCCGGCGTCGAAACGGAGAACATTCCGCTTTACGTACACGCGTTTTATGTAAATGATTACAAGGCGGCTGCGGAATGGGAGAAATTCACCAACGTCCTGCCTATCCCCGAGACCCAAGGTGTAGAGAACGTACAAAACGACAAGGTACAAAGCACTAAGGTGCTTCGTAACGGTCAACTCTTCATTGAGAAGAACGGCAAGACCTTCAACGCCCAAGGCGCACAGGTTCAATAAAAACTAGTTGTACTAGTTAGACTAGATAAACTAGTTAGACTAGTCCCCCCCCCGGCCATGCAGGGCTGATTACCCTGCATGGTTACTAAATAAACAACATCTATTAACCGAGCCGAAGGCTCAACAAAACAACAACCATTATGAGAAAATTTTTCACTCTTTTATGCGCTGCCTTTATGGCGGCAAGCATGTGGGCTTATGACTTCTCCGCTGTAGTCGGAAGCGGTCAGACTCTCTATTTCAACATCACCGACTCCGAGAACCATCTATGCGTGGTCGTGGCCGGCAACTCCAAACCGACCGGAGATCTGGTTATCCCGGCTACCGTAGAGCACGAGAGTATTACCTACACCGTCAGCGGTATAGGTGATAATGCCTTCCGGGCTTGCTCCGATTTGACCAGTGTGACCTTCCCTACTGAAGCTACATTTACCCATATCGGTATCAGCGAGTCTATGTCTTTCGTCTTTATGGACAGCTATGACTTCCATTCGCTGGTTATCCCGGACAACGTGACATCCCTCGGAGGACAGGCTTTCCGTGGTACGGGTATCCGTAACATAACTTTTGGATCCGGAGTATCTGCTCTTCCCGAAGGACTCTTTGGATGGTGTACCTATCTAAAGCGCGTGGTACTGCCCGACGCCGTCACTGCCGTCGGAGTGGATTGTTTCAGTAGCAGTGCCGTCAAATACGTAGAATTAGGCAACGCTATTGCCGATGGATTTGAGGCTTCTTCGCTGGGCCAAAGCACCCCTTACTACGCTAAGACATCGATTGATACCGTAGTGATCCATACTGTGACACCTCCTACGGTCAACGGCAGTTTCTACTCCGACTTGCTGAACCGCGCTATTTTATATGTGCCGGTAGGTTCAAAAGCCGCTTACAAAGCTGCGGACGGATGGAAAGATTTCAAGTACATCCTTGAGATTGGAGAGACGCTGCCTATCTATGATATCACTATAGAAGGAGGATACTCCTCGCTGGAGCAAGTCAGCTTCACGGTGGACGGATTGGATTACGCCTCAAATACAAACTTCTCCTTCAAGCGCGCAGAAGGGGATGAGTTCACTATTCAGGTGAACTTTGGCAACCCCTACTACGGCATCAAAAAAGCTCTCTACGGCGAGACGGATGTAACAGATCAGTTCAACGCAGAAAACACAGCTACCCTCTCTGTAACGGCGGATGCCACGCTTAGTTTTACCTACGAGCAGAAGATACATCCGTATGACTTCGCAGAAACGGTTCCTTCCGGTCAGACTCTGTATTTCAAGATTCTGGATGCCGGAAACCACAAAGTAGCTGTCTGCAACCAAACCGGTAGCCGCTCTCTCTGGGGAACTATCATGGACGCTTATGACTATAACACGACCGTTCCTTCCGGTGACCTGGTTATCCCTGCCACCATTACGCACGACGAGGTGGAATATACCATCGAGGAGATCGATACGCTGGCTCTCCATGATTCATACATTACATCGCTGACCTTACCGGAAGGCCTCAAGGCCATTCGTGGAGGTGCTTTCTTCCATCATTCCAACTACAACTTAGGCAATAATGCTGAACTGGTTATCCCGGGAAGTTGCACGATTGTGGAGATGCGCGCGTTCCAGGGATGCAACTATATCTCTCTCAACCCGGGAGGCGCACAGGCACTGGGCGAATATGCGTTCTTGGGTTGCCCGCTTACGGAGATAAAGGCTACCGATGCCTTGCAGTCGATAGATGCCAATCTGGTTAAATCTGCTGCGCTTACCAAAGTGGGACTCGGCGCCAATGTGGAGTTTGTGCATATGTCTGCTTTCTCCGGATGCCCCAATATCCAGACAGTGACGATGGAGGCTACCACTCCTCCTGAAGTTTCCAATGAGAAAGGCGGATATGCTCCTCCCGAGTGGTACGACTTCGACCCGACAGAAAAGACCCTGTATGTGCCTTTCTCGGAAGACCACTCCGTCCTCGCTGCTTATCAAGATGCTACCGGATGGAAATTGTTTGGTACTATCCAGGAAAAGTCGGAAGAGCCTACCGGCATTGACCCCGTCACCGGTAACCCGTCACCCGTAACCCATAAGTTCCTCCGCGACGGCGTTCTTCTCATCGAGCGCAACGGCAAGACCTACAACGCACAAGGCGCGGAAGTGAAGTAAAGTGCAAAGGGACAAAGTACAATGTACAAAGCTCGGCGGGATTGGTTTCCCGCCGGGTTACAAGAAAACAACATCTATTAACCGAGTCAAAGGCTCAACAAAAACAACAAACCATTATGAGAAAAATCTTTACTCTGTTAGCTGCTGCGATAGTAGCGGCAACAATGTTTGCCACCGAAGGCGCGCTACCCGGAGCCTTCACCATTAACGCCAACGGCGACAAAATCCAATTCTCCAAAGGTAATTTGCAATACAATGCCACCTTGGGCTCGCATGCTACGGTTAATGGAACAGCGCAAGGAACATGGCGTTTCGCGGAAAACCAATGGGAGACTATTAGCAAAGAAGACAATGATCAAGCCAGCAGTTCTTTTGATGGATGGATTGACAATTTCGTATGGGGAACAAGCGGATACAACGACAAGTATCCGTATATGACCAGTACTGACTATGAAGACTATTTGGGATTAGTAACTAAAGAAGAAGAAACCTGGGGTACGAAGTACGATGTTACCGATATTATAGGTACTAACTACGATTGGGGTGTTTATAATGCAATCTCTAATGGAGGGAACCAAGCTAATGTTTGGCGGGCTTTAACTCAAGACGAGATTAAATATTTGACCGCCAGAAATAATGGTACACTATGGGGAGTAGGAGTTGTCAACGGCGTAATAGGTATTATTTTTCTTCCAGATGACTGGAGCACGCCGCAGGGGCTGACATTTAAATGCGATAATTCGAACGAACTTTCTTATATATCTCCTATGCTGTTTGATTATCAGGCTTATTTTTATAGAACATCAGACAATGCGGAAAACATCAACGTATATGATGATAATGATTGGAGATATATGGAGGTAGCTGGTGCAGTATTTATGCCGTCTGTTTATTATACGGGTAAAGATTATTATCATAATCCGTACGAAGGAGGCGATTACTGGACTTCACAAGCATGGGGATTTTCATACGACGATGATGTAACATTAGCAAAGGGTTTCTCTTTATCTTGCTCCGCGCAAGGAGTAAGTAGAGTGTGGTTCGATAATGAAAAGATATTTCTCCGTAGAGCCGTTCGTTTGGTTCAGACATACGACGGAACGGGTACTGCTCAAGAACCGGAATTAGAACCTAAAGCATTAACCGGCCGATTCTCTGTGTCTGCAGACAAACAAGTTATCTTCGCGCAAGGTAACCTGCAATACAAAGCCTCATCGAACGAATGGAAATTCGCAAACAGCCAATATGATATGATCGGTGCCGGCAATGCGAATGTCTCTGCTTCCTACAAAGGCTGGATAGACCTCTTCGGATGGGGCACGGCTGCCAACCCGACCGAGACCTCCAAAGAGTCAGCTTCCTATACCTCTTTCTCCGATTGGACGACAAACACGATAGAGAACGCAGACGGCAAAACATGGTACACCATGCCCGAAGACGAATGGAACTACCTGCTTTCCACGCGCGCCAATGCAGCCGACAAAAAGGGACAGGCGGTCGTGAATGACGTGAAGGGATATATCCTCCTGCCGGACGAGTGGAGTTTGCCTGCCGGTTTGTCCTTCACCTCCACGCCGAACAACTATACGGCGAATGTCTATACCGCCTCACAGTGGGAGAAACTGGAAGCGGCAGGAGCGGTCTTCCTGCCCGCAGCAGGCTACCGTTACGGTATAGATATCAACGGATTGAATGCAGGAAACGGCTATTATTGGACATCTACACCCTCTTCACAATACGACGAT
>OCTW011608367.1_pt1 | contig 22329 bp, 19 predicted proteins | sample 1539671 | NCBI WGS metagenome assembly OCTW01 (sample SAMN02144230, study PRJEB22623) | gut metagenome | biome: sheep rumen | host: Ovis aries | place: New Zealand
ATTATCTATCATTCTAGCCCGTTTCTTAATGAAGAAGCGTGTTGCGAGAATCTTCAGCCATTGGTAAACAGAACTACGATATTCGAAGTTACGCAGTTTTATGGCGTCATCCTCCATAAGGTAAAGGTAGAGTTCGTTGACCAGCTCATCATATTCAACTTCGTAGTCGAATACAATGTTCATGATACTACAGAATAATGGCTTGCATTTGACGAAGAAGAATTCCTCCGTCACGTAACCATCACGTTCTATCAGTCCTTTTACTATCTCTTGGTCTGTCATAAACCCTCAATTTGGGTACAAAAGTACTAAAAAATAATTAAATCTTCAGAAAAACATAAGAAATCCATAATTTTATGGATTTAATTTGTATCTTTGTGACAAAAATGGCATTAATATAGTATTTATGGTATATACCTATAAATATCCAAGACCAGCTGTTACGGCTGACTGTATTGTAATAACGAGGGAGGCAGAGCCAAAGGTGCTGCTTATCCAGCGGGGGAATCCACCTTTCAAGGGCGCATGGGCATTCCCTGGCGGTTTCATGGATATGGATGAGACCACGGAACAGTGCGCTATCAGGGAGCTGAAGGAAGAGACGGGACTGCAACTGTCGGACATTCATCAGATTGGGGCATATTCCAAAGTTGACCGTGATCCAAGGGGGAGGACGGTAACAGTCGCATATCTGGCCATCGTCGATGAGCCAATCACAGTAACCGGCCAGGATGACGCAGCCAAAGCAGAGTGGTGGCCATTGTCAGATTTACCACATTTGGCATTTGACCATTATGACATTATGCAGGATGCAATATTATTATATAAAGAATTCAAACATCAATCATAGTTATTAGATATGATAGACAATTTTATAGACAAACGGAATATCCGCATTTTCATATCATCAACATTCAATGATATGCAAAGTGAGCGCGACCATTTGGTGGACGATATCTTTCCTATGCTGCGGAGAGAAGCAGAAGAGCGTGGTGTAACCCTAACAGAAGTTGATCTAAGATGGGGTATTACAGCTAAAGACTCTGAGTCTGGAAAAGTGGTAGAACTCTGTATGGACGAAATTGTCAATTCACATCCTTTTTTTATAGGATTGTTAGGCGATCGTTATGGTTGGACTCCATCTAAAGAAGAATTGATAAAGATGGATGCCATACCAGAACGATACGATTTTATTGCCAAGGACTTAGAGAACGGCATGAGTATCACTGAGATTGAGATTCAGTTTGGTGTGTTAAGAGTCAAAGATGAAGTAAACGCCTCGTTTTATATCAAGAAAAACGGTACAGACAAACCTGATCCAAGACAAGAGCGTTTGAAGAAGGCTGTGAGAGCGCAGACAGAACACGCAGTTTACGATTATGATTCAGTTGAACAACTTGGCGAGCAAGTGACTATGGAATTTAGACAATTACTCGACAGACTTTTTCCTGAGGATAAGGTGCCAACAGCAGAGGAGCAACGTCGATTAGAGCAAGACACCTATATACTGCAGAAGACTCAAATTTATATTCCAAACAGTGATGATTTGGGCGAAGTCGACAAATTCATTGAGGACGATGATGAACAACTGATGGTTGTTACGGGTGATAGTGGTATGGGAAAGAGTGCAATGCTGGCGTACTGGGTAAGACAAGCAGAGCAGAAAGGACTCCGTATTATTCCATTTTTCCAGAGTGCTGGTCACACAGAATCCCCTTTGATTACTATACTTGATTATCTTATTAGTGAAATCACACGATACTACGAATTAAATGAGGAATTGTTAGAAGGAGCTGACGAAAGTCAACACATCGAGATATTTGAAAAAGTATTGAAGGATATTGAGAATAAGGAGGAACTTGTCATAGTGCTTGACGGCATTAATCAGGCAATTGATGGCGCTAGCCATGCCAAACAACTTAAATGGCTACCAACATTACCTGCTAATGTAAAAGTCATTTTCTCGACATTAGAAGATGACGAGACAATTGAACCTATAAGAAGCCGTCATGCAAAAGAAATAAAGTTATATCCGATGTTGGCCGATCAAAAACGTGAACTAATAATAGCATATTTTGACAAGTTCAGGAAAAAACTTGATGACAAATATGTTGATATGCTCTTGGAAAGCAAGCACGTGACGGACAACACTCTCATGTTAACACTGATGCTCGATGATCTACGACGATTCGGCCAATACGATAATATGGAAAAGTATATTCGAGAAATGGTCAGCTCTAGTACAATTGATGATTTTCTTGATTCACTTATTGAACGCAAGGAGCAGCGGTATGATGATATGAGATGTCCCGGAATCGTTAGGAATTACCTGTCTATCATTGCTCTGTCGGAAGATGGTTTGGCAGAACAAGATATTATTGGCATATCGGCACAACCTGGTTTGCTTTGGTCATATTTATATTGTGGAAATCGTCAACTTTTTATAAATTCAGGTGGCCGTATTCATTTCTCACACCAGCAAGTAAGACGTGCTGTAGAAGCCCGATATTTAAAGGATTTTGAATACGTGAAGGGTATAAGAAATCGAATCCTTTTATATTTCAATAATCATACAGATTGCAAATATGGCTTTTATGACGAGGCGGCATATCAACTCAGTCAGCTTAAACGCTTCGACATTCTGTATAAGCACATCTTGGACGAAGATTATCTCGACCACATTTTTGAAACGAATCGCCAACAAACACTCATGAGATATTGGGGACTACTTTATGCCGTAGACAGAAAACGATATGATATTACCAAATACATAAGTAATTTCACAAAGTTCATGGGCAACGATGTGAATGATGTAATTGGCGATGAAAACAATCGTCGTTTTAAATGGGTAATTGATTCTAACAATTTCGCTTCATTAGTCAATCTTATAGCTAAATATCTAGAGGATTTTGATGCGGTTTATCAAATGACTCTTTTTATGCGAATTATGGACAACAAGGGAGAGGCAGAAAATGCCAGTCGTTCAACGAGAGTGGCCAATTTGCTCGCTATATATTGTATGAAAAAGAAAAAATATTGCGAGGCTTTGAGACTTCTTAAAAATGACATTGATCCAGAAAAAGAAGATATGGCAAGCAGCGATTCAATATTCAATATTGCTGAAGTATACACCTATATGGCTGAATCTTTGGAAAATAAATCGTTCTATGAGAAAGCTGCCGCTATCTATGAGGAAATCTTAAATGCTCGATTAACTCGCTATGGTGAACAAAGTAGGCACTTAGCTGTCGTGTATGCTAACTTAGCTGGTATCTACAATCAATTAGGAAAGGATGAGATAGGAACTGAATATAGACAAAGAGCAATTAGTCTCTATTCAGAATCACAAGGTGGCAATAGCCTTGACATGGGTATAGAGATGGGAAATCTAGCGAGTGAATTTTATGAGCAAGGTGATTATGAAGAGTCATTAGAATACGCACATAAAGCTTGTCAGATATATCAGGAGATGGGTGAAGGACAAGGTAGGCATCTTTTAGATAGCTATATGATGGTTTTTAAGGCTGCCGTGGCACAAGGATTGTACGAAGAAGCTGAATCTGCTGTTGATGAGTATGTCAAGCTATGGCCGATAACATATCCTATCGGGTCGGGTGAGCATGAGTTTCCATACAATATGCTGAGTTATATGTACTTTCAATGCGAGTCATACCAAAAAGCATACGATCTGTGCCAAAAGTATATTGAAGTTTTGAGTTCTGAAGATGAACCTGATCATGATTTGTTGGGTACATGTTATGATGCACTTGGTAAATATTGCATGAAAATGGATAGAAAGGGGGAATGTGAAACAAACTATTACAAAGCCGTTGAGTTTAGAAAAGCGGCTGGCAATATGGAAGGTGCTGCATCATCTTTATTGTATTTGGGACAGGCTCTTTACGAATTAGGGAATATTGAAGAATCTATACAAGCCCTTCAAGCTTCATTGAATCTATTAGAAGAAATCGGCAAGGAAAAAGAAGAAGGAGCTGCCTATTGTCATTACAATATAGGCATTGGACTAAATGCATTGAATCAGGTGGAAGAAGCGATTGAACATATCAGAGAAGCCATGGAGATACGCATAAATTTATTTGGTAATGATGACGATATGGCAAATATGTATAGACAGAGTCTAATACAACTATTAGAATCTGAGGATGGTGAAGCATCTGTATCTGGAGGCTTCATTGATGACGTAATTGGCGATTTTGAAGAATTGGCTGAAGGTTATGATGAACTGATAGAACTCTTTAAACGCGGGAAATCGGCATTTGACATCGGAAATGCTGAAGCGTCTATGCATAGTTTTGAGCATGCATTAAAGTGGTGCGATGAACACAATGTGGATCAGAATGATATTATTCGAGCACCCATTTACAGACTATTGGCATATTCAAAAGAACGTACACACAAAGAAGAACTGGAGAAAAGTGTTGCAGATGATTATCAACGTTCTATACAATTATGTATCTCAGCGAACAATTATCGACTTGGCAGACTTTGTTCCAAAGATTGGGCAGAATATAATTGGAACCGTGAACAATTTGATCAAGCTGTCCTCTCCTATATGTACGAGTTCGGATTTCTCATACTCAGTGAGGAAAAAGATTTGAAATGGCAAATAATGTGTTTGATGAACCTATGCAATGCTATGAGCAAAGGTGAGAACTTTGACGATGAATTGTATTTGGCAGCATCTTTTTATGCATATAGTAGGGTTTTGGCCTCTGATAATCAAGATTTAAAGAATCATGTTGAGAATATTATTAATTATGGATTAGGATGGAAAGCAGACAAAGACCCCAATTTCCACCCAGAAGACTATCAGCCACAAATGCATATAGATTTGTGTGTACTTGCAGAATGTTTATCGCAATTCGGAATGTCTAACGCTGCAGAAGTACTATTGAGAAACTTTGCAGAAGGGGTTGTAAGCCAGTTAGACGAAAGAACTGTAAAATTCTACTTCACTCTGTATAGAGAACTCATAGAAATATACATTGATAATGGTTTTAATGAATATGCCATCCAAGTCATTGGGCAAGTAGCAGAACATATAAAAGATATTGATGGGATTGATCGGTTTAATGAAGAACTGATTAATTTATTGGCCATAACATATCACAATTCTATGCGTTTTGAGCAAACAATAGAGTTTTTATCTGATTGTGAGTTGGATGATAGTCAAAAATTAATGATGGCAGACTGTTATTATTCCATTCAAGAGTATGAAAAGGCATTTGATATGTTGAAGGAGATCAGTGAGACTTTTGAACTTGATGATTATGCCTGTATGGTGTTTGCCCGTATAGGATTGGGACTAAGTGATGCTAAAAATGCGGAATACTATCTTGATTTTGACGATAGCCATATGTCTGAGCCTGAGCAGTTGCAAGTTATGTGTTCAAAAGCGGTGTTAAAATCATTATGTGGAAATTGCAGAGAAGCCACGGAATTAATACATAAAGTAAAAGAGAAATTGTCTGATTATCCAATATCTGCTTCAGTAGAACAAGCAAAACCATATTGGGCGCTTATTGACGCTTTGAAGTTGATGGGTATGACTGATGAAGCCAAAGCAGTACTTAGTGAATTCCGTCGTTTTTTGAGTGTTTATCAGTCACACTATGTACAGGGGATGTTAGAAGAGTGCGATCGTTTGGAAAGTATAATTTAAAAAAGGAATAGTTATGAATATTAACGAAATAATAAATATAGTTAACGAAGACCTTGCTGAAATGTCAAATGAAGAGTATATTGATATTGACCAGCTAGTTTTTGAATATCAGAATTCATTGAAGAATAATGATTCGCAATGGATACAAATCTTAAAGAAAATACGATTACTAATTTCCACTAATGACGGAATGCGTCTATTATTAGGTGCCCAAGATTCTTTAGAACTGTCAAAAGTGCTTATTGATATAGAAAGATTTCGTAAAAAGGAAGAGAAGAACAACTATAGGAGCAAGTTGATAGACATTGCGTACTTATTAGATTTTCGCTATTTCTCTAGTCATGACATGTTGGAACGATATATTGCCTCTCTTGACATTATCTGTATACTTCAAAGATCTGGCGACAGCTTTGCGGAAACGTATAGAGCTATGGCACAATGGGCATCTAATGACACTTTGTTTGAATCTGTTATTGACCCATTAGATTCCCATGAAAACAACAATGTAATTTTTGGACAGGTAGTATTAGCTTTTGCTCCCTATGTATTATCTATGCAGCAAATTTATCCTAACCTTGTTAATCATGAAATTGTAGACGTGTGTCAAGGGTTGGTTGCTGGTTTTCCTGGAACAAAAGAAGAGAGACAAAGGTTGTTGCCTAAGATGGAATTACTTGCCGATTTCATAGAAAAGGAGTGGAAGGACAGTATAAGAGAGTCAAATGTCCTCAAAAATAAAACGTGAGTCGTAATAGAACTAAGTCAGAGCTTATTACAAAACAGCTGTCGAACGAGTTATTTATAATCGGAAGCAACCAGAAGTGTATGCATGGAGGCGTAGAGGCCGAGATGACTCACAACGTGGAGAATATCGCTTTGGCACCAAATTGGTAATAATAAGCGTTCATTTCATGGACAATGATCACCTCCAATTCGACATACGCTGAGATTGAAGCACAGAAGAGACTGGACGAGCCCGGCAAGTCGGGATTCCGTGGCGAAGAGCCTGTCAATGAGATTGGCGAAGGTTGGGGAGCCTACAACAACGGACTGAGCAACTGCTACCTGATTCTGAAAGCCCGTGCTATGGGCTTCGACACGCTGATTATGGGTATATGCGAGACGGATGCCCTGCGCCAGCTGATGAGCATACCAGAGAGTGAGACCGTGATGGCCGTCATCGCCATGGCTATCGTGACGCTGAGCCGAATCGTCCTGAACGAAGGAATCTGGATGAAATAGTGAAGTTCTTCTAGAAGGCGATTCTTCAAATTTCTTCCAGCTTCACATAATAGCGAAGCGGGGGACAGACTTGATTGACAAACGATTTGTAGAAAGCAGACCAGTCTCTGCGCTTTACCAAATTCTTCATGTCCTTATGGTCACAATAGATGCTACGTCCCTTTTTGTGTTCTTTCAGCTCGGACTGGAAATCAATCCTTCCGTCACTGGCTCTGAAATAATCAAAAAGCGGACCTGATTTCAAATACAACAGTACCATATGGACGTAGATTACAAGTCGGGGAGCATGAATCCGCTCCAACTTCTTGACATAGTTGTATGACAGTCCGATAGCATTACCCATTCCAAGCCATTGTATTGAACGGTATTTGTTGAACTCAGGTGTGTTATGGATAACTTCATCGGTATAAATGCGAATCAGGGTTGTCCGTAAGTCCACCACCATATAGTCGAGCAAATCGGCCATAGACAGGGTTGAGTCAGCATCCATAGTATTCCTAGTCATAGCTGAGAATTGCTCTTTTCCTTCATCCGTAGCCTTAAAGAAATGATGAAAGTCAAAATGCTCTCCACCAAGGCTGTTGTCCAACAGTATCAATGAAGTCAGGACCTCATAGAACTTGTCATTGGAGTCGAGGTCGTAGTCGATTTCATAACTATGCTCACCTGTCTTGCGAAATGGCATCAGTGGAGTATCTGGATTAACGACAAGCTGGGTTGTGATGCTGACATTGTATTTGGCTTCTATCTGTTGAATAAGGCTTTCCAGGTCGTTGACGGACTTGTTATCGTTGATAGTGCTGGTTATACCATAGTATTGGTGCGATTGTATTTCAAAATGCCATGCTCTAACTTCTTAACGTTGTAGAGGTCAACGGAGTTCATACCCATCAGACAAAACGAAAGGATAAAGCAGTCGTGCGCCAGTTGTTTACGGCCAATTCCCTCTGGTTTATAGTTCCGACCTTCATGAAATCCTCCAGACTCAAAGCCCTTACGTCTTTCTTCAGCACCTGTCTTGGAGCCTTATAGCGACGGAAGGGGTCGGACTTTATGAGGGTTTCTTCATCGGTGTTGTACTCAATCATCGCTTCACGGAAAAGGTGACGAATGAGGCCGATATACATTGACTTGGCTCTGGGACGGTCTTTGAGAAATACTTCAAAGTCTTTGAGAAAGTGAACGTTGATTTCTTGGAACTGAAGTTTGCGACTACCATTGAACGCTTCAAGCGTGTTTAACATACACTTGTAGTTCTTTGCACTTTTAATGGTTGTTCGACTTAGCCATTCCTCAGTAAAGCTAAAGAAATCTACGCCTTTGATTTCACGCTTCTTGACCAATCTCTCAGCGATGGCATTTGCATCGTCTGAGATTTTAAAAACTGAACCCTGTTCGAGGGTTTCGAGACTGTCTTCAAGCTCATTTTTCAGCTGTTCGACAAGTCTTGCCTTAGTAACGGACTTGATTCTGCCCGTCTTTTCTGAATACTCGTTTTCAGCCAGCTTAACGCCGGTCTTTACTCTACTTCTTGACTCTCCCTGTCTAACCAACAGGTACACGTCTCTTGTCTTTTTGGAAGATAACTTCCCAAACTCGATGTTGATCGTTGCCATAACTTTGAATTTTAATTGTTATTATCACGATCATGCGCGTCTTTCAAATTCAAAATTGCGCTTTCTGCGCTATGGATTGTTCCGATCTTCTTTTTGCTTTGTACCGGTCTTCTTTTTGCGTCAATCGGAATCATACAGCGTCATTATGTAATCATCCGAGAGTTTTTCGATTTCTTTTACAAATTCTGCTTTTTTTTTGCGGCGATTTTGCGGCGATTTCAGATTTTTGGGCCATTTTTGCGGTGATTTTGCGGTGATTTTGGGTTCAAATTTGGCTCTCATTTCCAAAAATGGAAACCTAATTTCTGCCTACGAAAAATCGGGAATTCTCTTTGTTTATTGGGATTTCCCGATTTTATTAACCTTGGGTGCCCGGTGGGACTCGAACCCACGACATTCAGAACCACAATCTGACGCTCTAACCAACTGAACTACGGGCACCATGTCTGAACTCATTGCTGAATTGCGAGTGCAAAGGTAATACTTTTTTTTGAATTGACAAATTTTTTTTAATAAAATATTGAAATATTGCAATAAAATTGTTTATTTCATGTTTTATGTGTAACTTTGTGTATTGTATATTCGGGGGTGCTTTAAGATTAGAGGAGGCTGAGATTATACCCATATATACCTGATGCAGGTAATGCTGACGAAGGGACAGATTATGAAGATACACATTAATAATAAGGAAACAGAAACGAATGCCCAGACACTGGAGGTGTTGGCAACAGAATTGGCGTTGCCACAGCGTGGCGTGGCTATGGCTATGGATGGTCAAATGATACAACGTGCAGAGTGGGGGAATACCGCTTTGCATGATGGTGTCAATGTATTAATAATCAAAGCGGCGTGTGGCGGATGATACAGTTTATCAGTCATTACACGGAGCAATACTCTTATATTGATTCCATACGTATGGCTCTCGATGGAGGATGCCGATGGATACAACTACGTATGAAAGGTGCTGCCATAGATGATGTTCGTTCGATGGCGCTGGAAGCTATGCGTATGTGTAAGGAGTGTGGAGCCACTTTTATTATTGACGACCATGTGGAACTGGTAAAGGAACTGGGAGCCGACGGTGTGCATCTCGGTAAGAATGATATGCCGATAAAAGAGGCACGTAGTTTGCTCGGTGAAGGTTTCATAATTGGCGGCACGGCAAATACCTTTGCTGACGTTAAGGCCCATTATGAGGCAGGAGCCGACTATATAGGCTGCGGACCGTTCCGTTTTACTACGACGAAGGAAAATCTCTCTCCCGTGTTAGGGCTGGAAGGGTATGAGCAGATACTCCGAAGGATGAAGGATGAAGGGATAGACCTGCCGGTGGTTGCCATAGGTGGCATAACAATAAATGATATACCACAGTTGATGCGTATTGGTATGTCTGGGGTGGCGCTGAGTGGCACTGTACTGAGGGCTGCGGACCCGGTTGCGGAGATGCGGCAGATAGTAAGCAAGGCAGCGTCGGTGGAGAAAAAGGAATAAAAACATAAGAATAATATATACAGCATAATGAAAAAACTTGTTATAGCAGGACGCGAGTTCAACTCACGTCTGTTTCTTGGAACAGGAAAATTTAATAACAATGCCTTGATGGCTGACGCAATCAAAGCGAGTGAAACGGAGATGGTAACTGTCGCTATGAAGCGAGTGGAGTTGGAAGACAAGCAGGATGACTTGTTGACACACATTACACAAAACCCCAATATACAGTTGTTGCCAAACACCAGTGGAGTGCGTACGGCAGAGGAAGCCGTCTTCGCCGCTCAGATGGCGCGTGAGGCCTTTGGCACCAATTGGCTGAAACTGGAGATACATCCAGACCCACGTTATCTGTTGCCAGACTCTGTTGAGACATTGAAGGCTACGGAGCAGTTGGTGAAACTGGGATTCGTGGTGTTGCCTTACTGCCAGGCAGACCCTACGCTCTGCAAGCATCTGGAGGAGGCTGGCGCCGCTACGGTGATGCCGCTGGCCGCTCCTATCGGCACAAACAAGGGACTGCGTATGAAGGACTTCCTGCAGATTATCATAGAGCAGGCCACGGTGCCTGTGGTGGTTGACGCGGGCATAGGCGCGCCGAGCCACGCGGCTGAGGCAATGGAGATGGGAGCCGACTGCTGTCTGGTTAACACCGCTATAGCTGTGGCTGGTGACCCTGTGCAGATGGCCATAGCCTTTAAGGAGGCTGTGATATGCGGCAGACGTGCCTATGAGGCCGGACTGGGTACGGTAAGCGACAGCGCGGAGGCTTCAAGTCCGTTAACAGCATTCCTTAATTCATAACTTATAACCCATAACTTGTAAAGCATTATGCCACAAGATAACAAAGCATACGCAAAAAGAGAAAAAGCATACATGCAGGGAAAACTCTTTCCCTACATCAAGGTGGGTATGACCAAAGTAAACCTTACACCTACAGTGACTAAGGATAAGAATGGCGTACCACATACAGAGCCGAATGCACCTGTATATATATATGATACCAGTGGTCCGTTCTCTGACCCAGGCATTGAGGTTGACTTGAAAAAAGGCTTGCCTCGCATGAGGGAACAGTGGATAATAGACCGTAATGATACAGAACAGCTGAAAGAGGTGACGAGCGACTACGGCAAGCAGCGCCTTGCTGACCGTTCGCTTGATTCGCTGCGCTTTGAGCACATACAACTGCCACGTCGCGCTCAGAAGGGTAAGGCAATAACGCAGATGGCATACGCCAAGGCTGGCATCATAACACCTGAGATGGAGTATGTGACCATACGTGAGAACATGAACTGCGAGGAGCTGGGCATCAAGACCCACATAACCCCAGAGTTCGTGCGCGATGAGATAGCACGTGGTCGTGCTGTGTTGCCTGCTAATATAAACCACCCAGAGAGCGAGCCTATGATAATAGGTCGTAACTTCCTTGTGAAGATAAATACCAACATAGGCAACTCTGCCACGACGTCGTCTATAGAAGAAGAGGTGGATAAGGCTGTATGGTCATGTAAATGGGGAGGTGACACCTTGATGGACCTTTCTACAGGTGCTAACATCCATGAGACTCGTGAGTGGATAGTAAGAAACTGTCCGGTTCCAGTGGGCACAGTTCCTATCTATCAGGCATTGGAGAAGGTTAACGGTAAGGTGGAAGACCTGAACTGGGAGATTTACAAGGACACTCTGATAGAGCAGTGTGAGCAGGGTGTTGACTACTTCACCATACATGCAGGCATACGCCGTCAGAATGTGCACCTTGCAGATTCTCGTCTTTGTGGTATAGTAAGCCGTGGCGGCTCAATAATGAGTAAATGGTGCCTGATACATGATAAGGAGTCGTTCCTCTATGAACACTTCGATGAGATATGCGACATCGTGGCCCAGTATGATGTGGCGTTGTCATTAGGTGACGGACTCCGTCCCGGATGTACAGCCGATGCCAACGACGCAGCACAGTTTGCCGAACTTGATACCATGGGTGAGCTCGTTACGCGTGCATGGGAAAAGAATGTGCAGGCATTTATAGAGGGACCTGGTCATGTGCCGATGCATAAGATACGTGAGAACATGGAACGTCAGCTTGACCACTGCCATGAGGCTCCGTTCTATACCCTTGGTCCGATAGTTACCGACATAGCTCCGGGTTATGACCATATCACCAGTGCTATTGGTGGTGCTCAGATTGCGTGGCTCGGTACAGCTATGCTCTGCTATGTAACGCCAAAGGAACACCTTGCTCTGCCTAACAGGGAAGATGTGCGTGTAGGAGTGGTAACATATAAGATTGCTGCCCATGCGGCTGATTTGGCAAAGGGACATCCTGGAGCGCAGATCCGTGACAATGCCTTGTCAAAGGCACGCTTCGACTTCCGTTGGCGTGACCAGTTCCACCTCAGTCTTGACCCTGAACGCTCACTGCAATATTTTGAAGAGGCTGGACATACAGATGGAGAGTACTGTACTATGTGTGGACCGAACTTCTGTGCTGCTAAGCTGACGCATGACTTGAGAAAACTGTAAGGCGCAGACTATGAATAGAGAACAATCACGTCGTTACAGTCGTCATCTGCTTCTTGACGGCTTTGGTTTAGAGGGGCAACAGCGACTTCTTGACGCACGGGTATTAATAGTAGGCATGGGCGGACTGGGTTCGCCCATAGCCTTATATCTTGCTGCGGCAGGGGTGGGTACGCTCGGCTTGGTTGACGGTGATACCGTATCACTTACAAATCTGCAACGACAGATTATCCATGGCACTCCCGATGTGGGACGTTCCAAGGTGGATTCTGCGGCAGAGAGCATCATCAGAGTTAATCCGGAAGTGAAAGTGGAGAAACATGAGTTGTTCTTGAATGAGGATAATGCGCTTGACATAATAAGAGACTATGACTTTGTAGTGGAAGGCTCAGACAATTTCTCTGCTAAGTATCTTGTTAATGATGCTTGCGTGATGCTGGGTAAGCCTTTCTGTATTGGCGGCATTAATCGCTATGCCGGCCAGGTAATGACTCACCGTCCGGGCACCGCCTGCTATCGCTGCCTGTTTCCTGAGCCACCAGCACGTGAGGATGTGGAGACCTGTGCCATGGTTGGTGTACTTGGTACCATAGCTGGTATGCTTGGCACGATACAGGCTACGGAGGTAGTGAAGTGTATAGTTGGAGTGGGAGAACCGTTGTATAATCAATTACTTACGTTTGATGCCCTTTCCATGCAGTGGAACAAACTGAGTTTCCAGCATAATGAAGACTGTCCGTTGTGTGGTAGTCATCCTACGATAACGAAATTGAAGGAATATGCATATAAGCCATGTGCAAAGACAGAATAAATGTTCTGTACATAGCACATGGCTTGTGTCTTTTTTATATGTTTGTCTTATGTTTTTTGTATTGCGCCAGCCAAACGTCGTAGTGCTTCTTCAAGTATGCGGCGTGGTGTTCCTACATTGAGACGCATGAAACCACCCTTTCGTGCCTCCTCGCTCCTTGGAGGGAAGAACATGGAACCGTCGTTGAGTGCCAGGCGTGCTTTGTTGACAAACAGGTTGATAAGTTCTTTATGGTTCAGCTTGAGACCACGGCAGTCAAGCCACACGAGGAAAGAAGCCTCTGGGCGTAGTGCCTTTATTTGTGGGATATGTTGCCTTAGGTATTCTTCCACAAATAATATGTTTTGTTCTACATAACTAAGCATTTGCTTGCGCCATTGTTCGCCGTCATAGCTGAAGGCTGCAATGGTTGCTATTGGTGCAAACAGAGTGGGTTCGTTTAGTTCGTTGGCCTCAAGCCATGAGAAGAAACGTGTGCGCAGGGTGTCGTTTGGTACAATGGCGTAGGAGCTTACTATGCCGGCGATATTGAAAGTCTTAGACGGCGCGCCGAATGTAATGCTTATCTCCGCAGCCTCTTGTGAGACAGTTGCAAATGGTGTGTGACGGTTTCCGAAGAGAGCCATGTCACAGTGTATCTCGTCGGATATAACGATGATTCCCCTTTCATGGCAGAAGTGCGCCAGTTCTGTCAGAGTCTCCTTGCTCCAGCATATTCCTGCCGGATTATGAGGATTGCTTAGTATCAACAGTCTGCATTTATCGTCAACCACATCACGCAGGTTGTCAAAGTCCATCTCGTAACCTCCTTCGGGTAGTTCACGCAAAGGGTTATAGACCACCTGCCTGCCGTTACCCTCGGGTGTAAGACGGAAAGGATGATAAACAGGAGTCTGTATGATAACCTTTTCGTCTGGTTTGACAAACACGTTTATAGCCATGCCTATCCCCTTAACAATACCAGGTATATATGTCAGCCATCTGCGCCTCACCTGCCAGTTGTGATGCTCCTCAATCCATGAGATAATTGAAAGCCAATAATCATCAGGGACGGTCGTGTATCCGAATAAAGAGTGGTCAAGACGGCGGCGTAGGGCATCAGTGATGAAGTGTGGTGTCTCAAAGTCCATGTCAGCTACCCAGAGCGGTAGTAAGTCGGAGCGTCCGTAACGCTCCTTCAATACTCCGTGCTTAAGGTCGCCGCTGCCAGTTCTGTCTATTATCTTGTCAAAGTCGTATGTCATTCTAATGCTTGTTTAATGTCATTAATGATGTCTGTTGGGTCTTCCAGTCCTATGGACAGACGTATGGTTGTTTGTTTTACGTCTATTTCTTTCAGCTTATCTTCGCTGAACAAACCAAAGATTGTTGAGGCTGGGTGAATAGCCAATGTACGGTTGTCAAAAAGGTTTGTCGCTCTGTGTATTAGCTTTAGACGGTTTAAGGTGTTGAAACACTCCTGCTTGGAGTCAAGGTCAATAGTGATCATAGCTCCGTAAGCTTCTCCTCCAAATTGCTTTGTGGCCAAAGAATAGAAAGGGTTGTCTGGAAGTCCTATATAGTTTACCTGTTCTATGCCTTTTACATTCCTTAGTTCCTTGGCAATATGCAGTGCGTTGGCAGACTGACGCTCATAGCGTACATGCAGAGTCTCCAGTCCCAGCGTCTGCATATATGCTGTTTGTGGTGTCATGTAAGCTCCGAAATTGAATAGCAGCTCAGTTTTGATGCGCTTCATAATCTCGGGGAACGTACCATAGTCTATAACCAGTCCTCCAAGAGACGTGCCGCCACCAGACAAGTATTTTGTGCTTGACAGCACTTCTATGTCAACACCCAGTTCATGCAGTCTGTTGTGAGTGAAAGGAATAGCTGTGGAATCAATGATTACAGGTATTCCCTTCGCATGTGCCAGGCGGCTGATAGCCTCAACGTCGGCAATCTCCAGTTGGGGATTTGTCACAGCCTCGAGGAATACGCATGCAGTCTTGTCATTTAAGGCTTGCTCCACCTCTTGCAAGTCGGTAAGGTCTGTGAGGCGTGCCTTTACACCGAAACGTGCCAAGGTTGTGCTCACTAAGGTCAGAGTGTTACCAAACAAATGATTGGATGTAACGATTTCACTTCCTTGCTTGAGCGTTGCAAGGAGTGTATTGCTTATAGCTGCCATTCCAGAGTTGAAGGCTGCCACGCTGTTGGCATTCGTAAGGCTACGTACGCGCAACTCAAGATTTGTTACGGTTGGATTCTCTACGCGTGAGTAGTCTGGGGCGTTGATGCGGTTACAGAATGCGTCTGCCATCTCTGCGGCGTCTGCGAACTCAAATGCTACATTATTATATATGGGTACTGATAATGCTCCATAGGCGTCAGGGCGTTCGTAGGGGGTGTTTATTGCGATTGTTCTTTTGTCCATACAGTCTATTCCTCTTTTGATTATTAACTCCTAAATACATTTACTCTCTACACTTTACTCTTATCATCTGTTTATATATAGAATTCCTCGCTGTCCACAAGTCCGGCACGTAAAGCATACTTCACCACTTCATGTGCGGTATTCACACCCAGTTTCCTGAATATATTCTTGCGGTGTGTGGTAATGGTGTGTATGCTCAGGAAGCGTTCTGCTGCAATCTCCTTAGTTGTCTTTCCCTGTGCTATGGCTTTCACGATTTCTGTCTCGGTGGCAGTGAGCAGGTCTGGTACCTGAGTCTTGGTCTGTTCATCAGTGATAATAGTCTCCATCACACGTTGTGCGACGTATCTGCCTCCTTCAGCCGCAGTGCGCAGTGCCTCTGTCACTTCCCACTGAGTGCTGTCCTTGAATAATATGCTGAAACGGTGTGAAGAGAATATCACGCGACGCATAAATGTCGGTGTCAACTCTTCACTTATTATAATCCAGCGTGCCTCGGTAAAGCGCTCTGCTATGATGAGTAGCTGCTCCTCACCGCTGAAGTCAAGCAGCGTGTAGTCCAACACAACTGTTGCGTCAGAATGTTCGCGCAACAAGCTGATGATACCGCTCTTGTCTGTGGTCTTGAATACTTCGTTATCGACGTTTGCCTGCTTTATAAGGGTTTCTAAAGCCAGGCGGGTTAACTCCTGATTATCTGCTAATATATACTTGCTCATAACTTCTTGTTTTTGTATTGCAAAGTTACGAGTTTTTAGTTGTTCATTCCAAAGACATTTGTGTTATTTGGAAAATCTTGCTGTATATATTATTTTTGTAGTAAATCTTTCTGTTTTCTGCCTACGATGGCGCATACGCAGGAGTCAGACCATACGTTTTCGGCAGTCTCTATCATGTCAATGATGGTATATATTGGCAATATCAGTCCAAGTACGGCTATAGGTGCACCTATTCCTGACATCAGAGAGAGTGTGAGGAAGTAGCATCCCATAGGTACGCCTGCATTACCTACTGCAGATATTACGGAAATGAGTATCCATAGCAGTATGGTGGGTAATGTGATAGGAGTGCCTCCCTGTTGCATCACAAAAAGTGATGTTACGAGAATGAAAGCTGCACATCCGTTCATGTTTATGGTGGTGCATATAGGCAATACAAAACGTGCTATGCCAGGTGTTACCCCCAGACGTTGCTCAGCAGACTGCATTGTAATGGGAAGTGTGGCTGCTGAGCTTTTGGTGAACAGAGCCATCAGTACAGCTGGCGACATGGCGCGCAATACCTTTAAGGGGTTTAGTCCGCGTGCCACGAGGAACAACGGCAGCACAATGAAGAACTGTAAGGAGTTACCAAGCAGTACCACCAATACATATTTTCCTAAGGAATCGGCTATGATTCCAGCTGACAGCTGAGCAGATAACTGAGCTGCAAAAGCTGCAATGCCGAGTGGTAGCGCCCATATCAAAGCGTGAATGAGTTGGAAAAGTAACTCTTGCAGTCCGAGCAGTAGTCGCATTACAGCCTGTTTGTTCTCAGATTCAGGCAGTCGTGCCAGTCCGAGACCGATGGCGAAAGCCAACAGAAGTAATGACAACACATTGCCATCAAGTAAAGGGCGCACAATGTTGTTAGGTATTACAGACAGTATATGTCCGAGGTATCCTTCTTGTTTGACAACTTCAGCACTTGCCTCCACGCTTCCCTCTGCTTCAGTCAACAGTGACTGTGGAATGTTTTCTGGTGCTATGGTCACATAGAGCAGTGCGCCCACAATGGCTGCTGCTGTTGTTGTGAGCAGGGTATATGAAAGAGTATGGGCAAAAATGCGTTCAGTACCTTTTGATGAAAGTGTAGCAAGGGTTGTGGTTACTGCCAGGACTATCGTGGGTACTGCTACGAGTTGGAATAGTCTGGTGTAAATATTTGCTAAGAATGTGGCAGTCTCATCAATCCAGTTGATGCCGACCAATCCGAGTATGGCACCGATGACAAGTGCCGATATCCATATTATAGTTTGTTTCATAATTAATAATCTAACGTTAAACTAATAAAGAAATTGCGACCTTTCTGGGGTATTCCGCACCAGTCAGAGTAAGTGGTGTACCTGTGGTCAAACAGATTTTCCACTCCAAGCCGCAGTGTGCTGTCGATGCTTTTGCCCGTCAGCCATTTCAAATCACTTTCCGCCGTTATGTCCACTACGGTCCATGCCGGCGTTACTGTCTCGCCATATTTAGCCCCGTAGTTGGTCTGCCTCGCATGCCCCCTCAGTACTCCGCGTAAAAGGAATAGACTGTTAGTGTAGAGCAATCGCAAAGAGTAACTGAAGGGGGCAATGAGTGGCAGCGGATCCCCCACGTTGTCAGTGCCGTGAGCTATGCTTAGTGTTGTCTCTGCCGTTAATGCTCTCAGTGGATGCCACTGTGAGGTCAGTGAGGCATTGAGTACGCTTGCACTGCTGAGGTTTCCATATACCTTTACACCTTCTGCCGCCACGGTCATGGCGCTTAGGCGTGGTTCAAATTGTCCTATTATATAGTTGCTGAAGAGAAAGGCATTAGCATCAAAGCTCAGGTTAAATCTGCCAGAGGGCATCCATCTGAGCTTTGCGCTCAGTTCCGTAGCACTTTCGTTCTTCAGTCGTGGGTTGCCTATATAGTCATATTGGTCAAATGTGTTGTTGAGATAATATCCGTAGGCTTCTGTTACCGTTGGAGCTCTGCTTCCCCAACCGGCACCGATGACCACTTCGTAGTCCTTTGCGTTGATTGCGTAGTTTAAGGCAATGCGTCCGGTGGTCTGTTGGTAATTGTCATTCATGCCGGGGAAGAAAACGGAGAGCGCGTTCAGTCCCTCTTTGTCGTTAATTTTCTGCCACTGTTGTGACAACTTCACAGAGCCGTTAAGGCTGTGTCTCACTCGTGCTCCAGTGGCGTTGAGTCTTACCTCGTCACCAAAGGCCACTCCTGTGTTTAATGTTCCTACGTCTGCCCATGTCACCATATACATCGGAGCTGCACCGCCGGGATACATCGTCATGTCGGCAAACAGCCTGTTGTAATACAAGTCTATATTAGCCTGCCATTGGTGTCGCTCAGATTGCCCGGTAAGCAGAGAGTACAGTCCGGCAGTCTTGCTTCGTCCCGGCATGTCCATGTGTATCTCTACATCAGGACGGTGAGTATCATCCATCACGTGCTTAATGTGATTGTAATACACTTTGTTCTCCCAGGTTCTTAGGTGTTCGCCTGTGTAGGTGTGGCGATACGCCAGAGATGTTATGATAGCCTCAGCCAAACTCACATCCATGTTTAGTGCAGGGTAGCCTACGTCGGTGGCACGGTCATAGATTACAGTACCCTCAAGCACGTCGTACCGTGCCAGACGTATGCCGAAATTGTCAAAGATGTTTATTTTTTGAAACTGAGAGAAATCCACTTTGCGGCCTCCGCCTTCCTTGTAGCATCCTGCATGACGATAGCTGAAGCCTCCGTTAGTGTAGAAGGCTCGTGCGCTTGCACTGCCTGTAACGCTATATGCCTGCACGTTGCCATTGGTCTCATAGCCTGCCGTGGCTCCAATGGAATAGAGTGGGGCTGAGGCATGAAAACCAGCCTTGTTGAGCTTCAGGTCCAATGAGCCGCCTATTCCCCCGGTTGACTGTGGATTGCCGTTCAATCCTGAGTTGAGCAGAATGCTCTTCAGGTTTGAAGACTCAACGTATGATGTCACCGGGTCCATCTTGTCTGTGCAAGCATAAAAAATCTTCATGCCGTCGATGGTGGTGGACACACGCTCCGTCTGCATATTGTTAACCACTGGCTCCCAGGCGTAGGAACCTCGTCTGATGAGGTTCACTGACGACAACTCGCTCAGATGCTCGTCTATTGTCGCAGCCCGGCCTTTGGCGCTGCGACGTCCGCCTTTAGCGTTAGATGTTATCACTACCTCGTCCAGCTTTTGTTGCGAATCTGTCGTCGTCGTGTCAGCCAGTGCAATAGGCAGTAATAATAGTAATAATGATGTCATATTCCTTTCTCCTTTCGTTCTACTTAACAAGTGCAAAATTACTCATATTTATCCATCAGCACAATAGCTCAAACATGGTATTCATATACCATGTTTTGGTTAAATAACAAGATGTTATTTTAAGGCAAATATGAAAACCGAAATATGGATACAAGTTGTATATACAACAATATAAAGCCCATTGTCCTGATTCGTAAATATCAGAAAACAATGGGCTTAAGTTATGAATGTTTGATAAATTTAACAGTGTCTTTAGACTTGTTATAGTGTTACGTCCCAGAATAGAGAACTCAATCCGTCAGAGAGGTCGTCACCTCCTGCTACCACGTCACCTTGTTCATTTCTTACTGTAAGGTGTATGCGCCACAGTCCGGTCATGGTGATGTTTATGCTTCCCTTGTACGAACCATCGTCTTGCGGCGTCAAGGCAATGTTGTTAGGAGAACCGTGGTTGCCCATATCAGGCATACGTGGATCTATCTCTATTGTGAACTTTTCTGTTGCCAAAGCATAAGGCGTGGTTATAACACTGGATTTCTTTGATACGTATGCCTGTATCTCGTTTGAGCCAGTCTTCCATGATGTAGGGTCAACAAGCGTGAGATAATATGTGGCATCACCGACCTTGAAGGATTTCAGCCACGCCTGACCGTCAGGCAGCGCATTGACGACAATCTCTGCCCGGTCGAGTCGCGCGCCGGAATTGAGCACACGTGCTACATAACTGAGCGACCAAGTACCGTTCTCGCTTGTATTCATCACGGCTGATATCCATGTGCGCTTTACGGCAAGTTTTGTCTCGTCAAATGATACAGCGTTTCCACCTACAGGTGTAGAGTGCTCCATGCCCATCTTTACCATGTTCATCAAAGGTGTTATGGCTGTGATGTCAAAATCTTTCACATAGTTGCCAGAAGACTTCTTTGTGGCTACGAAATACAATTCGTTATAACCGTTGTGCAGTCCGCCGGTCTTGGTGTAGGCAAACACATTGTACTTTCCGTCAACCTCGATGGAGAGTTCTGGCACTATTTTTAGCGTTTGCAGGAACTTATATACCTGCAGAGCCTCCTCGGCAGAGCAGCATTCTGCATCGTTGGTTATGGTTATTCCAGGTATCTCTATACCTTCTGTTACTCCGTCATCGTTAGAGTTGCAGGCTGTCAACCCGGTCAACAGGGTGAGGGCTGCGAATACAAACTTTAGTTCCTTTTTCATCTTTTTGCTCCTTTCTTTTATATGGTTTGTTCTTGAATACAAATCTCGTAACATTCACGAATGTTTGTCTTTCGTTTCTGAATGCAAAATTACTGCTTTCCTTACATCTGCGCAATCGCCGTGGTGTGGTATTTAGATACCCTGTTTATGGTATGTGCTTTATTTTCTCTGCATAATTTGTCCGTTTCCTGAAAAATGTGTATCTTTGCAATGCGAAAAAGCATAATGATAGTATTATGAGTAATAAAGTAAACAAGATATGGATGATGGCTATGATATGTGTATTGTCATACCTCGTCATAGCATATATTGTAGTAAGCAGTTTTGACGCAAACATACACATGACAGACAGGACTCTGTTCTATACCCAGACAGGTGTTACGTTGCTTACAGTAATGTTGATACCTGCAGCTTTGTGGTATGTGCGCAGGGAACGTTTTGATGATGTAGCGAAATACGAGAAAGCCAGTGTCGTTCGTATAGCAGTGTTTGATATGCTGGCATTTATATGCTGTGTGCTGTATGTCTTGACGAGCGGCGTGTCTTTCTTCTATCTTGGAGTGATAACCTTTATAGCTATGGTATTTGCGCGTGGAGAGAAAACTGACACTGACAGCCATTGAACCGGAAGACCTGGATTTGCTCTATACGATAGAGAACGACCCGCAGATGTGGCTGGTGGGTGATACCAATGCGCCTTACAGCCGCTATGTGTTGCGTGACTATATAGCAAATCAGCGTTATGATATATATGCGGACAAACAGGTACGCTTTGTTATCAGGGTTGATGGCAAGGCCGTGGGACTGATAGACCTGTTTGATTTCGCTCCGCAACACATTAGGGCTGAGATGGGAGTGGCAATACTCAAGGCGGAGCGTGGTAAAGGGTATGCAGAAGAGGCTGTACGTCAGCTTCTATCATACTGCAGTAAAGTGTTGCATTTACATCAGGTGTACAGCATAGTGTCTGCAGATAATATCGCTTCTCTCGCTATGCTTCGTGCGGCAGATTTTACAGAACAGGCAATGTTGAAGGAATGGTTGCTTGACGCTAAAGGGTGGAAAGATGCAAAGTTGATGTCAATACGGTTAGATTGAGAGGTATATAGTGAAGAATAAAGGCACAGTTATGCCTGTAGAAATATAAAGAACTCAACTTTCTGAAGTAGTCAAGTAGACAGTAGTTAAGTAGTTAAGACAATACAGAATACCTCAGCAAGAGCCTCGGTTCGTCAATAAACAGCAAATAGCCAGGGTAATGTCTTAACTCCTTTACTTCTTTACTCCTGAAGACTAAGAAGTTGAGCAC
>OCTW013399056.1_pt1 | contig 22315 bp, 19 predicted proteins | sample 1539671 | NCBI WGS metagenome assembly OCTW01 (sample SAMN02144230, study PRJEB22623) | gut metagenome | biome: sheep rumen | host: Ovis aries | place: New Zealand
TCCTCCTTTTACTAATGGTAGTCGCAAACCTAAATGACATACTAAGATGGTTAGGAATGATGTAAATCCTCAAAGAGGCAAGTTGTTAATATTCTCTGCACCAAGTGGTAGCGGGAAATCTACCATCATCAACTGGTTGATGGAAGAGCATCCTGAGCTGAACATGAAGTTCAGCATCTCTTGCACATCCCGTCCACCACGCGGAAAAGAGCAAAACGGAGTAGAATACTTTTTCCTTACCCCTGACGAATTCCGAAAGAAAATCAACAATGACGAATTTGTAGAATACGAAGAAGTATATACCGACCGATATTACGGTACCCTCAAGAGTCAGGTTGAAGAACAATTGGAAAGAGGAGAAAACGTAGTATTCGATGTTGATGTGCATGGAGCCATGAATATAAAGAAAGCATACGGCAATCAGGCACTGAGCTTATTCATACAGCCCCCATCAATAGAAGAGCTGCGCAAGCGCCTCACAGGCAGGGGAACCGAAGCACAAGAGGAAATCGAGAAGAGAATAGGCAGAGCAGAATACGAGCTCACCTTTGCCCAAAAATTCGACACCATCATCATAAACGATGATTTAAATAAAGCGAAAGAAGAAACACTGAAGAAGATATCAGCATTCCTATAAAATATCAAGATGAAGAAAATTACAATTCTTCTACCCGCATACAATGAAGAACCATCCTTTCCTTTGATTAAAGAAAGTATGGCACAAGTTTTAAGGGACAACCCAGAATATGAATGGGAATTCCTTTTCGTCAATGATGGAAGTACTGACAATACATTACAACAAATTATCCGCTTACGTAATGAGGATGCCCGATATAGTTATATTGATCTCTCACGTAACTATGGTAAAGAAATTGCTATGATGGCAGGATTTGACAATGTATCAAGTGATGCTGTTATAATCATGGATGCTGATATGCAACATCCAGTAGATGTCATTCCTGAAATGATAAAATGGTGGGAACAGGGATATGATGATGTTTATGCAGAGCGTGAAAATTCTAATGAAACATGGTTCAAAAAAAAGTCTTCACAATGGTATTATAAGTTATTGCAGAGTTTAACACGAGTACCTATTCAGAAAAACACCGGAGATTTTCGACTTCTTGATCGTTCATGTATAGAAGCACTCAAACAGATGCGTGAAACAGAACGCAATACAAAAGGCATGTATTCATGGATAGGTTTTCATAAAAAAGGCATAAAATATAAACAAAAAGAGCGCGAAGAAGGAAAAACGAAATGGAGTATCTGGGGATTGATAAATCTAGCGCTCAATGGTATCATGAGCTACACCATTGCCCCATTGCGCATAGTTTCAGTCATTGGAACATTCGTGTCACTCGTAGCATTTACTTACCTAGTATATATATTGATTACAACATTGATTTATGGAGATCCAGTAGCAGGATATCCAACTATCATGGTAACTATATTATTTTTAGGGGGAATACAATTATTAGGTATAGGAATTGTTGGCGAATATCTTGGACGTGTTTTCAATGAAGTTAAAAGAAGACCTGGATATTTTATTAACAAAATCGATCAAGGAACTAGTCACACGAAAGAAGATAAAAATGAAAAGGCCAACAATACTGCTAAGTTTTGATACAGAGGAATTTGACGTACCACGTGAGCAGGGTGTTGACTATGACACCTTGAAGGAGGGTATGGAAGTATCAAAGTATGGTACTAACCGCATACTCGACTGCTTGGAGGAATGTGGAGTCAGGGGAACTTTCTTCTGTACGACAAACTTTGCCACCCATGCTCCAAAAGTGATGCAGCGCATTATCAATGGAGGACATGAGGTGGCAGCACATGGATGCGACCATTGGAATCCAAAAGCGGATGACGTAATAAACTCCAAACACATTCTCGAAGACATCACAGGGCAAACAGTCAGAGGATACAGACAGCCCAGAATGTTTAAGGTTGACATAGCAGAGCAAGCACGGCAAGGGTACATCTATAATGCAAGTTTGAACCCTGCTTTTATTCCTGGACGTTATATGCATCTCACAACGCCACGCACATATTTTATAGAGAAAGGGGTATTGCAGATTCCTGCATCAGTTTCTCCAATATTCAGAATACCTATGTTCTGGCTTTCACTACATAATTTCCCTTTATGGTTGTATAAAGCACTTACATATCGAATACTGAAACATGACGGCTATTTCAATACATATTTCCACCCTTGGGAATTCTACCCGCTTGGAGATCATCCAGAGTTGAAGATGCCATACATCATCAAGCATAATGCTGGGCAAGGTATGTATGACAGGTTAAAAGACCTCATATTAAGCCTCAAATCAAGAGGAGAAGAATTTGAGACCTATGGAAAATTTGCAGAGAGAATACTAAAGAATGAAGCCCATTAAAACACTCATAAAAATCTTCGTCTTATGGACATTGGTAGGGATGGTGAGCAAAATACCATTCTTACTGATGTACAATAGCACTATGAGCACAGACTGGCTGCTCGTCATCTCGCACGGGTTAAGGTTAGACATAGCAATAGCAGGATACCTCAGCATAATTCCAGGATTAATACTTATAATTCAGGAAATCAAGGCATGTCGCTGGTATCGCTGCCTATGGAAAGGGTATTTTTCCATTACTTCACTTCTATACTCTCTTGCCATAATTGCCAATTTAGGATTGTATAGTTACTGGGGATTTCCGCTCGACAACACTCCCCTACTCTATCTTAGGACATCACCTAAAGATGCTTTCGCAAGTATTCCTGTATGGCAGACCGTAGCATTATTGGCTATTATCATTCTTGTTGCATGGATAATCTACAAAACTTTTATCAAAGTTGCCAAGCCATCAGAGTTAACCCATACACCAATACAGCGCCTATATTATGTCGTAGGATTACTCATTCTTACAGCAACAATGATAATCCCAATACGTGGCGGATTCAGCACAGGAACGAATCATACCGGTTCCGTATATTTCTCACCCGACATTAAACTGAACCATGCAGCCGTTAATCCTGCATTCTGCTTCTTTGAGTCAATATCTCACCAGAAACAAGATTTATCAACGATGTACCGTTTCATGGACAACAAGGAGGCTGAGAAGATATTCCAAGGGATGATAAAGACGACAAGTATTATGGGAGAGAGGAATGCGAAGAATGTACTCCTTATCATACTTGAGAGTTTTTCAGATTCAATCATGCACATTCCGGGTGCTACGCCGCAAATCAACAAGCTATCCACAGAAAGTCTTTACTTCCCCAATTTCTATGCTAATAGTACAAGAACAGACAGAGCATTAGCATCTATTCTAAGTGGAGTTCCTGCTCAACCCACGATGACCATTCTGGATGTTCCGCATATCAGCAACAACCTGCCATCGCTTGCAAGTTCTCTTGCAAAACACGGATATAACACCCACTTCTATTATGGAGGTGATACAGATTATAGCAATATGCAGTCGTATCTTGTGGCTACAGGCTTTCAGAAGATAACAAGCGAAACAGACATCCCTGCCAAAGAACGAATATGCAAATGGGGAGCACCTGATGAATATGTATATAACAGGCTGCTCAATGATATAAAAGAAGAGACAGATGGAAAAGGGCAAAAGTGGTTCAAGGCAATCCTTACAGAAAGTAGCCACGAGCCGTTTGATGTACCATACAAAAGCAAGGATGCGAACATAGCCTCATCCGATGTGCTTAACGCATTTGCCTATTCCGACGAATGTCTCGGAGACTTTATCAACGAAATGAGGACTCTGCCATGTTGGGGCAATACGATAGTAGTCATCGTTGCAGACCACCTTGGGGCATATCCAGAAGACATTGACAACTACAAGCAATGGAGATACCATATACCTTTTATTATATTAAATGCGGATACGGACATTGACGTCAACGTTATAGCTGGGCAGATAGACATTCCAGCTACAATACTAAGCATCCTCGGATATGACCACTGTGAATTCCTTTTCTCAAAAAACATGCGTGATGCTGATGCTCCTCATTTCGCTTTCTTCAGCTTCCCTGACGCAATGGGCATGGTAACAAATGAAGGTTTTATGATATATGACAACACCAGTAATCAACTGCAAGGAATACCCGAGTTAGAAAACATGTCAAAAGCATATTTACAAAAACTATACGACTATCTTTCAAAAATTCAAAAATATGAAAGCAATTATCCTCGCAGCCGGGATGGCATCCCGACTCCGTCCACTAACAAATAACACTCCAAAATGTTTACTCAAAATTGGAGAACGTAGTTTGTTACAACGTTCTATTGATGCCCTGATAGGCAACGGTATCAAGGAAATAGTAATAGTAACAGGATATCTTCATAACCTAATTGAAGATTTCGTCAGGAAGCAATATCCCAGTGTAAACGTGTCATTTATCCATAATGACATATATGATTCCACAAACAATATCTACTCACTTTGGCTCGCACGTCCGAAAGCTGACGGAGAAGAAATACTGCTCTTTGACAGCGACCTGTTGTATGACCCAGAAATTATAACACGCATTCTCAATAAACCCGCAGAAAACATTCTCACCCTCATACGACACGACCTCGGTGAGGAGGAAATGAAAGTTGTAACAGATGGAGGTTCCGAAGGGAACATTACGGAAATCAGCAAAACATGTTCTCCCACTGATGCCATCGGTGAAAGCCTTGGTATAGAAAAGATGGGGAAATCATACACGTCAGCACTATACAAGGAATTGGAGCCAATGATGACTCAGGAACATCTGGAGAATGTATTCTACGAGAAAGCATTTGAACGCCTTATACCGAAAGGACACACATTCAAGGTGCTTGATGTCACAGAACTTTTCTCCTGCGAGTTGGATACTATCGAAGACTTCAAAAATGCCAAAGAGATGATACCACAGTCATTATACTAACATATGGGTTAAAATTTTATAATATAACAAAGAACACACAATATGAGTCGAGCTATAATCACACAAATTAGAAACAACCCTCGTACTTCTCTTTATATTTTAGGTATAACCATAGCCTTCATAGCAACATTACTTGAAACCGTACGGCTACGATACATGAATTATCTTGTATATACAGATTCTACTATAGATTTCTGGAAAGGAATAAATCCATACACTCAAGAATTTATTGACAAACATGGACGATATTTCCTATACACTCCCGTATTCTCCGTACTCTATCTTCCTATTGCGCTATTGCCAAAATGGTTAGGACCTTTTATATGGAATTTAGGAAACTATACATTATTCTATTATTCTATTTTTACACTGCCAAAACAATTTGACGCATATAAAGTAAAAATCTTCCTTTTTTTACTATTGATTCTAGAACAAAGCATCTTTCCTTTCCAATTTAACGTTGTAGTTGCATATTGTTTTCTTTTTGCATTCACTTTGTTAGAAAAAGGTAAGGGAGGGTGGGCTGTGCTGATTATTATGATTTCATCCACCACAAAAGTTTATGGCATTGTGGAGCTTTTGATTCTCTTTTGCTACAAAAAAACATTTCTACGACTATCTTATGCGGCATTATACGGTGTACTACTACTCACGTTGCCAATATTAAAAACAGGAATTGACGGTTTCATTCCATGTTTTGAAAACTGGTGGAATATTTTAGCACAACATCAAACAGAGACTAATTATAGATCTCTCTTATATACCTTTCCCCTAAACTATTTTCTTTCACATTATCGCATCATACAGATTTCGACCATAATTCCGATAATTACTGCATTCTTTTATAGATATCATAATTGGAACAATTTTAATTTTAGAGTAACCATTTTAGCGGTATTAATGGGATGGATCATTGTATTTGGAGATTCTTCAGAATCTCACACATACTTGATAGCTCTGGCAGGATTTATTTTATGGCATTTTACTCAAGGTAATCACACGCTATTTTACAAGATTCTCTTCTGGAGTATGTATATATTCATCAGCATTATACCTATTGATATTCTTATACCAACAAGCGTTTTTAAATTACTTAATTTCACTTTATATATCGACGTATATCTATATTCTATTTTTTGGTGTATGATGGTATGGAGTCTTTGTCACAAATAAATTTAAGATAAAATGAATATAACGATAGTAAAAGATGCTATTCTCCCTGTTAATAAATATGGAGGCACCGAGAGAGTTATATGGGCTTTAGGTAAAGAGTTGACACGTATGGGACATCAAGTGACATATCTTTTGCACAAAGGCTCATCATGCAATTTTGCTAAAATCATAGAAATAGATTATAGCAAGGGCATTTACAACCAAATTCCAGAGGACACCGATATTGTTCATTTTCAAGATTTAACGAATATTGACGAGATTTCTGTTCCTTATGTTGTCACGATAAATGGAAACCCACCAGCAGGCACTCAGTTCATGCCTAATTCTATTTTTGTTTCTAAAAATCATGCTGAACGATATGGTCGCGAATCATTTGTTTATAATGGTCTTGATTGGGATGATTATGGAGTACCTGATTTGAGTAAACAACGCAAAGGTTTCCATTTTCTTGGTAAAGCTGCATGGAAAGTAAAGAATGTCAATGGCGCCATAAATATCACGAAAAAAATACGAGGTGCAACACTTGAAGTTTTAGGAGGCTACAGACTAAACTTTAAAATGGGTTTCAGATTTACCTTAAATCCTAGAATTCATTTTCATGGCATGGTAAATAATGAACAAAAAAAACTTTATATAGAACAATCTGAAGGACTGATATTTCCTATAAAATGGAATGAACCCTTTGGACTATGTTTGATAGAGTCTCTATATTACGGAGCACCTGTTTATGGTACGAGAATGGGGTCTCTTCCAGAAATAGTAACAGCAGATGTAGGATGGTTGGGAAATAATGAGCAACATATAACTGACTTTTTAAATACATTCCCATCATACTCTCCACAGACATGTCATGAATATGCATCAGATCTCTTCAACGCTCACGTCATGGCTGTAGCATATTTAGATAAATACGGAAAAGTTCTCAATGGCGAACAATTAAAATAATTTCTATTTCAGTTACTCCAAATCATATATTTTCACTAATACTCCAGTTCAATGAATATACTTCTTTTTGTAGTTGGTTCTTCAACAATTCTGCATCAACAAGCACATTATGCACTTCGAGCACTACATATAAATTCTAGATGCGATGACAAACTTTTTATACTAACAGACTCTCCTACCCTATATTATTCACTACCATTCGTAGAAGTATGTATGATAAGTGATTCAGAATTAAATGAATGGAGAGGCAAGCATGGATATTTTTATCGCATAAAAATAAATGCTATCCGTAATTTTGCCAAGAACCATCCTAATGAACATTTGGTTTTCGTGGATTGTGACACCTATTGTTATGGAGATCTATCTATGATAACAGATTATCTAGACCACGGACTCGGAGTTATGCATAAAGATGAATGTAGTATGGAAGTGATGAAAGGTCCTTGTGGTGAGATGTGGAAGCAAACCAAAGGGCGCAAATTCGCAAATATAACCATAACAAATAATTACCACATGTGGAATAGTGGCGTCGTAGGCATACCACGAGATTATTCTATTCAAGTTATGGAGAAAGCATTGGAAATTTGTGACAGTTTTCTATCATCTGGCATCACATGTTGGAATATGGAGCAGTGGGCTATAGCGATAGCTTTATCGCAATTCGTACCTGCTATCAAAGAAGCCGATAATATCATCGGACATTACTGGCATCATAAATATGTATGGAGCAGATTCATCGCTATCTTCTTTACCGACTCCTATGCACATGGGATGACATTGGAAGATGAACTCAATGTAATACGGAAAACTAATTTCAAATGGCTCAAAAGAAGACTCGCAACACAAAGACTCTTCATGAAAGTGTTTTGTAGTACCTATTAAGGTATCTGTGGAACTTTTACCTCTTTTAAATAAAAAGACAGGATACGAACTTCTGTTAACTCTACAATAGAAGAACCTTCTCGTTATTCTTTTTCGGTTTAATTCCTCCATGGGTACGTTGCAACCACTCCTCTTTGCTCCGCTTCCAGCGACGGTGACTCCACAACCAATATGATGGAGCACGCTTGATTGTGTGCTCCAACATATTGGCATACATACTCGTCAACCAGAACTGTTCCTTATTCCTCGGTTCTGTTGTAATCAGTTTATATTCCGCAATATAATAGCCACGTCTAATTCTTCGAACATCAAGATAAAAAACATCCATATCAAGTTTCTGCATGATTCGCTCAGCTCCTGTAAACCAAGGAGTCTCATGATGCAAAAAATCAGACCAATAATAGATATTGTCCCAATAGGGGGTTTGATCAGCGATGAAACCTGCAAGAATAGGACGTCCTTCATTGCGATATTTTACCATTTCTTTAATCGACTGATTGACCTCAATATTAACACCCCCAAAACGACGACGAGTATATAGTATTAATTGGTCGGTAACGTAATTCTCCAACTGATGGTACAACTGCGTGCAAGTTCCAAGTTTGGGGTCTATCCATAACGGCATGCTACTAATCCATTCCCAATTGCCATAATGTCCCAAGAATACACCGCACGATCTTCCTTTGCGCAATGAATCCTCTATCAACTCAAGACCTTTAAAACGCATACGTTTTTTTATTTCCTTTTTGGATATAGAAAAATACTTTACGCTTTCCACTATCAAATCACAGAAATGCGTATAGAAAAGTCTTTCTATCATCCATTGCCTACGAGATGACAACTCTGGGAATGAACTACTTATATTCTCATGAACGATATTCCGCCTATAACGTATAATATAAAACAATATTATCGACATAATATAGGAAACACCATGCAACAACCACATCGGGAGACACGAAACTACAAACCACACACAAAAGAGTACATAGTAAGCAATTTGTTTCAATGTATGATACCTTTCCTTATTATAACTCATTTTACTTCTTTTGAATATATTTTTTACTCAACCCTAGAAATTTGCATAATTTTTCCCAAGGAGAGAGGTGCCAACTATGGGCACACATATGAATTGCATAACTGTTAGGCGTCACTTCATGTTTATTACCAGCGAATATCTCTGAAGGATAAATATGAATACCCCCAGCAAGGAGCTGTTCAACGTCCTTATAGACGAATCCAAAGTCCTCAGCGATTCTAGAATAAATATACGGTGACAAAACATTTGTACGCAACGTACCATCTTTTCTAACAAAATGCTGCTGCTGATACCAATCAAGCACTTTTTTTACAAATGGATTACCTGCCTCTGCTCCCATTATTGCTGCCTGTATCTGAATTCCCTCAATATACACGTCATCCAATCGTCTTCCATCAGAATTTAGGTGTATCATAGTACCACACTTTTCTATCTGTATAGGATGATACTCCATACTGGAAAAGAAAGCATTCTCCAAAAAGTTATCCAATTTCTTCAACAATACCACATCAGTATCAAGATAAATTCCTCCATCCATATAGAGAGCATACATGCGTATATAGTCAGCGGCAAAAGCCCATTTACGAGACTCATAGGCCTCCTTTACATATGGAACACTGTTAATATCAAAATTCTGAGTACTCCAACGTTTAATTACATATTCCGGATGAGTTGCCTGCCACGTCTCCATACATTTGCGAGTATCTTTAGGAAAAGGATCCTCACTCAACCAACAATAATGAATTATTTTCGGAATCATCACATTTATTTTACTATAGTTACAGCCACAAAATTAACAATAACATTATAAACCACCAAATTTTTTTGCATTTATTTTGTTATTACACGAATTATTTGTACTTTTGCAACTAACTTAAACGAAAGTTTTCTTTTATGTCAGAAATACCAATTCTTGTCATTCATGTAAGAGGCAACCACGAACGCAAGGCTTTTATACAAAAGCAGCTTGACAAGTTGGATATGCCATATCACTTTATACTTGATGGTAACGTAGAAGATCTCACTACTGACATTTTGGATAAATTTTTCAGAGGCGATATGCATGGACAATATCCACGTACAAGTTGTGCTTACAAACACATATTAGCCATGCAATATATTATAGATAATCACCTTGACGGAGCATTAATTGTCGAAGACGACCTGCGAATCTATCGCAATTTCAAAGAATATTTCGGAAAAAGCATAGAGGAGTGTAAAATTAATTACAACAACATTCCTTTCATTGCGAACTATGAGGAAAGTAGCCTGCTGCTAGTACCACGCAGCCAACAAAGAAAAGGAATCATACTATATCCAGCTCAGCGTGACCGATATGCTGGTTGTTACTATATTAATCATATAGCGGCCGAAGCGATACTCAAATATATTAACTTGAAGTGCTCTGATACGACAAGCGACTTACTCCATACAAAACTCTTAAAAGAAGGTAAACTCCACTATTTCTGGAGTCATCCTTGTTTAGCATGTCAATGTAGCTGCGACGGAACCATGCCAACGATGATACCGACACGCCCACGTCCATTTAAAAGACTCAAATGGCTATATAAACGATTATACAAACATTTACTCTATTTTTTACGCTAACATTATGTTGAAATACATTTGTGAACACATATACCGTACATGGTACATTTGGGGACGTGGAACACGGAAAAACAGCCATTTCATATTTTTTCTAAAAAGTTTCTTCCGATATCTAACACCTAAACATATCACACGTAATCAACTCAAAACCAAATTACATTCTTTCTACAAACTAGATAAGGACGAGCAACAATACATACAAAAACGTGTTAATTACTACTGTAAATTTGCTGATGATATTCCCTTGCCAGATAATGCGCCATACCTGGAAGATTTCACATACAATAAAAGGACTTCGTACATACACGACTATGTAAATAGCACCTATTTCTTTGATGCTATTGAATATACACGTTATTTTTCAGGAAAACTTCGTTGGGCATATAATCCTGGGGATATCAATTATCTCTTTCCTCTGCCAGAGATCACAAAAAGCCGTCCTATTAGCCCTACAGACGAAAACAAAAATAACATTTTGCTAAATCTTGACAAAGTTCGCCACTTCACCTGGGTAGCCGATCCTTACAAGTGGGAGCAAAAGGAATGCAAGATTTTATTCCGAGGCGACATCAAAGGAAAACCTCACAGACAGCGATTCATAGAAATGTGGAAAAAACATCCGTTATGCGACCTTGATTACACTGACCATATGTCCCTTTATAATCATCTTGCCTCTCGCTACATCATTACTATCGAAGGAAATGATGTGGCATCAAACCTAAAATGGGTTATGTCAAGCAATTCTGTTGCAGTCATGCCAAGACCATCCTTCGAAACATGGTTTATGGAGGGTTTATTGATACCAAACTATCACTATATTGAAATTGCTGCAGACTACCATGATTTGATTGATAAAGTAAACTATTACGAATCACACCCAGAAGAAGTCAAGGCTATAATAAATCATGCCCATGAATGGGTTAAACAATTTCAAAACTCAAAGAGAGAAGATCTCATTTCTTTAATGGTACTTAATAAGTACTTTAAATTGACTGGGCAAATAAAAGAGAAAAAGAATAAATATATAATTAATGAAAAAGTAAAACTTAGTATTCAGCAAAAAGTTAATGCCCAAAACAAAGCCCGTATTGACGTAACGCAAACTGCCAACAAACTAGGATTCAAAACACACGAAATAGTATATCACAAATATGCATATACACCGACCTCACGTCCACACCATTATCCCTACTTTTCCAATTTAATCGCTAATATACAAAGCAAGTCGTTTATCGAAAGAATTGACGAGGGAGACATCATTCTTATTCAAGATTTTTATCTTGATTACATGCAAAAAATTGCGATTGAAAGTTTGCGACGTGGAGCAAAAGTCATATTTATCGTACATGATATCCATTGCATACGTTTTAACAAGCACACGGATGAGATAGGTAAACTAAACAATGCCTCATACTTATTAGTACATACAAATGCTATGAAACAAAAACTCGAAGAAATGGGAGTGAATACCCCTATGCATGTGATGACTATCTTCGATTACTATTCATCCACACCCATGGTAGATATTAATGATGTCGTATTACGAAAACACGAAATCGTATTTGCAGGCAATCTTGATAAGAGCGGATTCTTGAAAGAACTGCTCAATGATAATTCCAATAAAAATATCAAGTTCCTACTATATGGTATTCTTGGGAATCTCAACATCAATGAAATACCTTATATTATATATAATGGAATGTTTTCACCAAATGCAACTAATAATATCCATGGTGGATGGGGGCTCGTTTGGGACGGACATGACATATATTCTTGTACAGGTAACTATGGCAACTATTTACGATACAATTCGTCTCATAAATTATCTCTGTACCTTGCTTGCGGAATGCCAATTATCGTATGGGAGCACTCATCGCTCGCAGATTGGGTAAAAAAAGAAAACATCGGTATTATTATAGCTGACCTCAGGCATCTTAGCACTATAATCAACTCTATTACTAATGATGAATATCTACAAAAAGTGCGTAATGCTAGATCTGTCGGAGAGCAGATTAGAAATGGAGCCTATCTGACAACTGCATTAAATGAAATAATAACATGCCTATAATATCAATCATCATACCCGTATATAATTCTGAGTCGTATTTAGAAAAATGTCTTGACAGCATAATATGTCAAGACTTCCAAGACTGCGAAATAATACTTATTGATGATGGTAGCACAGATGGTAGTGCAACTATATGCCAACATTACTCCGATAGATATGACGACATTATTTTTATACACAAAGAAAATGGAGGAGTGAGTAGTGCGAGAAATGCTGGTTTAGATATTGCACAAGGAGATTATATTTGTTTTATTGATTCCGACGATTGGGTTGAACCAACATACTTGCAGACGCTTAGATCTTATATCAAGAATGAGGACTCAATAGACATACTATTTTTTAGCATGTTTCTTTATTCATCAGATAAAAAGGAAATAATCTCTTTATCAAACTCCATTTGTAAAAACAGGCAAGCAGTAGAAAATGAGATATACACATTAAGATATGCTGGGGAACGCGATATATTTGGGTGGACATGGGATAAAATATTCAAAGCAGATATTATACGCAAATGGCACATACGTTTTCTTGAAGATGTAGGCTTCAGAGAGGATGAACTTTTCACTTTTGAGTTTTGCCGTCACATAATGTCATTGCAAACTATTGATTTACCTCTATATAATTATAGGATAAGTAATAGTGGACTTACAATAAAAGGAATGAGGCCTACAGATTACCTGCCTTCATCCATCTCATTAGAGAACACCCTTTCATATTTCAGACATGAAGGCATACGTGAGAACATGTTACATAGCATTACAAGCTATAGGGCACTTCATATCTATAAACAATGTTCAATCTCGCAAATCAAGTCTGCGCTTGAAGAGTATCGTCAATTGACCATTCGACATCCGCAGTCAGGAAAAAAATGTCCAATACAACACTTAACCCAATACTTAAAGATTGGATTTCCATTTGCTTACTTATATTGTCTTCTTAGAAAATTCTAACGTCGCATTATATAAAATTTAATCCGATGCATAAAACGATGGACGAGATATCCTCTCATATTAGCCTTATATTTTCGCCATTCTGAAATATAATAAAAATGTGCGGTTTCTTCCTCAAGATCTACACAATGATACAATCCTGGAGCTGATATTTCTAACCATTTATCAAATTCTATTAATTCTCCGATTGGCAACTGTCTACGAGCCATCTGTATATAGTGACGATATATAGAACCTATATATAGTTTAGATTGTACCTCCATAAAATGCCGTCCGCTCTCACTGACATTTTCTTTATGTACTACATATATTTCTAATAGTTTCTTAACTGCCTTGACCTCCATCCAATAGTTTTTTATCCAAACATTTTCATCTATCGTCTGCCCTTCACGACCTGTCGTATATTCATAGATTATTTTCGGAAAATATGCTACCGTTTGGGACACAGCCATTGGATAAAATACGAATTCCTTATCCGTATACGAGATTCCTTCTTGCTGATGATAACCTATTCGACGCATTTTCTCTGTTAAGTGTGTAACAGCATGCATCCACATATAAGGAACATTTCTTTTTTCAAAATCATCAAAGCTAAAAGGAACACTTACTGGTAAATTATACGTTATATGTTGTATGGTTCCTTTTTGTATATCATTTATAACTAAATCGGACATTATCAAATCCACATGAAGGTTTCGTAAAAATTCAATAAAGTCACTTAAATTCTCGGTATTAAATGTATCATCGGCATCTAAGACCTTGAAATATCTGCCTGTTGCCTTTTTAAGACCACTATTTATACAAGAACCATAATTCCCATTCTCTTTGTCAATAACAATAAAAGTATTTGGATATTTTTCTGAATATCTATATGCTATCTCTAACGAATGATCCTTACTTCCGTCATTGACAATCAACACTTCAAGGTCATCCATATTTTTAGGCATAATTAGAGATGTCAAACACTTATCCAAATATTTCTCCATATTATAGGTCGGGATAACCAAACTCAATATCTTTTCCATAGCATCATTCTTATTGTCATTCGATAAATTTATACCCCACGATAACTTTTTTTCATCATCTTCCGCTTTGCTAAGTAATAAAATTTTGCAAACCACTTAGGATGTGCGAATATTCGTTTATATCTATTACGTATATGCTTGTCCAGAATAGGGTTGTCATTAGCTGTCAAGACATCATAGTATTCATTATACAAAGCATATAACTTATCAAAAACCAATAGAGACTCCCCCGTATGCATATTTAGCGTGGCTGTAAACATATAATGAAATACTTTACTTTTTTTCAATGCAAAAAGGCGAGGATGTTGAATGCCATTTGTAACATGGTCTAAACCTTGCGCTAAAAGTAGAACCTCTCTCCCTGGGTGGAAACGAAAAGTCAAGCCCCCATAAGAATAACGATAATTGTATATAATATTGTCCACGCATGCAACGCTGGTTATATTGCGTACATACCACTCTGTAAATAATTCATCCTCACGCAAAGACAGTCCTTCCTGAAATCTTATATGATTTTCTTTGATTATTTTCCTTTTAAAACGTTTATTCCATGTATAGCCATAGAACTCATACCAACAATCATTTTGCGACATCTGCAAGATTTCTCTTTCTCTATCTATTTGCGTAGTAGCATAACGATCACCTGGCGAATATGAGTGGTTTGTACCATCATGATGAATATTTCGATTTCCAAAAAAGAGCAAGTCACATTCAGGTCGTGTTGTTACGATAACTGATAAGTAATTTGGTTCTACCCAATCATCTGCATCAATGAATGTTATGTACTCACCTTTTGCAACTTCAATTCCGACATTACGTGCTACACTAACTCCTGCATTCTCTTGTTCAATTATTTTGATACGAGGATCTTTATATGCATACTTAGTACACACCTGACTTGTATAATCAGTACTTCCGTCATTAACGACAATTGCCTCAAAGTTTCCATATGTCTGAGCAATGAGACTTTCTAAACATTGGCTCAATAATTTTTCAACATTATAGGCAGGAATTATGATTGATACCAAAGGATTGCCAATATCCTTTGCAGAATACCATCCCTGATTAAATTTACGTTCAATTGCTATTCTATTTTCTATATTGTCAAAAACGCGTTTAGAAAAACCTTCTTTATAAGAAAAAAACTTTGAAATATATTGCTTGTATCTATCTTCTAATTTAAAGTTATTCTTTCTATACTGGATTAACAAATGCATGACCTCATCAATACTGTCTACGGTATTAAAGAAATTCTTGCGTAACTCTAATGCGGATAACACCTTTTCGGCATCTTCATGACTAAGTTTCCCATTTTGGGCATCTTCCTTATCCGGAATCCAATAGATTACTGGTTTTTCCTGAAAAAGGAAATCATACGAAACACTTGAGAAGTCTGTCACCAAAGCATGTGCATGACTTATCCAATAAGAAATATCTTCTTGATTAGTTACCACATCAACACCATCAAGCATAATATTTTTAAATCGGTGCGCGATGACATGATGAGGAGCAAAGACAATTCGGATATTGTTTTGTTTGAGTCTTTGAACATTATCTGCAGAAAATAATTCTAAAATCCCCTTAATATAGGGAGAATTATCAAGTTCCACACTATTATTATTCAACTCATTACGCCAAGTCAGCATTACAAAAACGGCCTTTTCTGCATTGACATCCTTCGAGGCACAATTTTGCAAAGAATCATATCGAGGCAATCCACCAACAAAAAACTTTTTTCTACTCTCTTGGTTGTGTGCTAATAGTGATATTTCAAATTCAGAAGATACATTTATGTCATTATACTCTTCACGGAAGACCCTACTAAGCTCATCCGTCAACCATAGTCCTACTACACCATGCTGTAAAAATACATAACGACATCCTTGTAAGTGCTGAAGCCAAATATCCACGATAGAGTCTGTACGCCATTCTACTATAAAGGCTTTGGCACGTACCAACAATTCTGTCTCATCCAAGAGCTCATCGTGAAGACAATCACTGTTTACTGCAACAACATCCTTGGTTTGTCCTTTGGACTCTATCTCTTCAAAAAAAACACTCTCACAACGTATTATATAACGCGAGGGAACATTGTGTTCTTGCATCCACCTAAACAATTTCCAACTGTCTATGGGATGCAAGTCCAAAGAATATATTTGACCTGCTACAATATACAGGTCTTGCACAGTCCTTAGGCGTAAGCGTTCTATCTCTCTTATCTTTTCCTTTAATTGAGGTTGAATACTTGAAACCATATTGAGGTATTTATCCTCTGTAGTTATTAAATACGCATCTTTATAGTCTACCATAATTATGATATAATTTCAATTTACATTATACACATTTATTCAGCAACGGTATTGCTTTTATTAACATTATACTAAACAAAGAAAGTACATAAACAACAATAAACTCCCAATAAGGATTTTCCATAATTGGAATATATTCGGGAATATATGTAATAAAAATATTATGAATTAAATAGACACCTAAGGAACAAGAAGCTACCATTTCTATCCATCGACTATTTGTTACTTTCCATTGTATTCTTTTACACAAAACAAATAAACATGCACTCATAATTATTATACTTGGACTCTCATACCGAAGAATTAATTCATCAGAAGTTCCTAGAATCTGTGTTTTTAAAATCAAATAGCCAAAATGGAATAGAACTAAAAATAAATACACCCACAATATCTTTCTTGTAGACAGAACTATGTCATAGAAATTAAGATAATATCCCAATATTGCTATAAACAAATATTGATTTGCCATAGGGAATATATAATTTGGGAAAAACCATCCGATAGTGCCAAATATAAAAGGCATAACAGATGACAAGAACAAAGATATTAAGAGATAGCATTCCATTTCACGTCTGGAAGCATGTTTACAAATGATTCTTATAAATGGTATAGAAAAATATATTCCAAACAACGGAATAAAGAACCACATATGTAAATTCATCCTTCCCTGCAAAAAAAGCTCCCAAAATGCTTTTATGTCAACATCCCTATGCATAATGAGCCAATACGACAAACTCCACGCAACAAAAGGCACTCCAACCCGCATAGTCCTACGCTTAAAGAAATGCGAGAAAGAGGTATCTCGTGATAATAGATTTGCCCCACTAAGCATCAGAAACAGTGGAACAGCACAGATAAACAATGTATGAGTTAACATTCCCCACACATAAGGTAAATCCGTATTTCCATTCCACCAATGAACAGGGTGATTCGTTGTATGCAAAATAATTACAGATATACATGAAAATATATTTAGTATATCCATCCAAAGAATACGCTGTTTTTTTTGTTCCATCTTTTCTATAGTTAATACATTAAGTAATCATCAAAAAATAACTTGGTACAATTCCCGTTCTCTTGAAACGGTATATAATATACGAAATTTGGAATTCAAAACATCTGTCATATTCTATATGTATTTTACTTGCAACTTATTAATTATTAACACTTTATATTCTTAAATCTGCCGAAAAATTCGTACCTTTATAGCTGAATTCCAAGCAGTTATGCAGGTCACGAATAATCCAGCAGATATAGTAACAGACAAAGAAATGGAGTACCTCAGAGACGCAAACGAGAGACAGGCGAGACAGTTCGTCGCTATCATAGCAGAAAGGCTTGGCAGGCATGGTGTCAGCCTTGTCTGCAATGCCCTTGATATGTCCCGTAATACCGTCTACAGAGGTCGTCATGAGCTTCAGGCAGGAGAGCACCTCGATGAGGGCAGAGTCCGCAAACAAGGTGGAGGCAGGAAGAGTACGCTCTCCAAGCATCCCGAGTATATCACCATCTTCCGCGAGATAATAGAGTTCGATATAGCAGGGCTTCCGCAGGATGCCAACACGAAGTGGCTCCGGCTGACTCCTTCGCAAATCCAACAGATATTCTCTGAGCAGTACCATATAGAGATAAGCCTCTATACCGTCAGGCAGATCATAGGGGCTGAGGGGTACACCAGACGCAAGCCTGTAAAGACTTTGCCTATGGCTGATTGCGATAGGCGCGACGAACAGTTCAAGAATATTGAGCAACTGCGTAAATGGTGTGAGGAAACAGGCACTCCCTTGCTGAGCATGGACACGAAGAAAAAGGAAATCCTTGGTCCGTTCAGACGTGACAACGGAACAGCCTACTGCACTGAACCTGTCAAGGTGAACGACCATGACTATTCCACGTTCTCCAACGGCAAGATGGTGCCTCACGGCATCTATGATGTCGTGAGGAATACCGGCTATATGACCTTTGGAGTGAGCCACGATACTGCGGAGTTTGCCTGCGACTGTTTTGTGGAGCAGTGGGAGAAGTATCTCCGTCATGTATATCCAAGTGCAAAGTGTATCTGCATCCTTTGTGATGGAGGAGGTTCCAATAATGCTAGAAGCTGGCAGTTCAAGTGGTGCCTCATGGAAACAGCCAAGAGACTGGGTATCGACATCAGGATTGTCTACTATCCGCCTTACTGCTCCAAGTGGAACCCCATAGAGCACATGCTCTTCTCGCAGATTTCCAGAGTATGGAGCGGAGCCGTCTTCAACACCATCGAGGAGGCCAGCGATATGGCGGCCAAGACAACTACCAAGACGGGACTCGCAGTATTTACAACTATCAACAGAAACATATATGAGACAAAGAAAGAACGCAACCCGCTCTTTGAGAGTGAGTGTGAGAAGCATATCGTCAAGGACGAAATACTGCCCAAATGGAACTATCTTGTCAAATATAACTGATGACATATGAATTGTACCAAGTTATTTTTTAACGATTACTAAATATAGTTTACATAAAATTTCCTGTAACAATTAATTTAACAAAATCTTACAGTTATTTTTATATGCGCAATTTCATTTGTAGAATCACAGTTACCTGTTCAAAATAAGATATTATTTTTCAAGTTTTATTCACAGGTCAATATCTAAAGCCCGTTCCATTGTCGGAGCCATATCATAGTATTTATATTCAGCTAAGCGACCACCAAAGATAATATTTTTCTTTTGTTCCGCTAACAAACGATATTTTTCATACAATTGTTGATTGCGTTCATCGTTTACTGGATAGAATGGCTCCATACCTTGTTGCCACTCTGTGGAATATTCACGTGATATTACTGTCTTTGGATTCTTATATACCTCTTCTCCGAAGGATTCAAAGTGCTTATGCTCTATAATACGAGTATAGGGCACATCACGCTCTGTGTAGTTTACGACAGCATTCCCTTGATAATTTGGCGTATTAAGAATCTCTTCCTCAAAGCGTACTGTGCGCCATTCAAGGTGGCCAAAACGATAGTCGTAGAAACGGTCAATCTCACCCGTATATACTATCTTCGTAGCTTTTGAGTTCCACTCTTCCCTATTGTCGAAATAGTCAACGCCAAGACGGACATCGCAATCTTTCAGAAGCTTTTCTATCAACTGATTGTATCCTCCAATAGGAATTCCCTGAAAACTGTCATTGAAATAGTTATTGTCAAAAACCAAGCGTACAGGCAAACGACGAATAATAAAAGCCGGCAATTCCGTGCACGGGCGCCCCCACTGCTTTTCTGTATATCCTTTGATTAAACTTTCATATAAGTCCCGTCCTATCAGCAGCAATGCTTGTTCCTCAAGATTACCAGGTTCACTTACCCCTTGCTTTTCCAACATTTGTCGAGCTTCGGCACGTTGTTCTTCAAGTTTGGCAGTAGCCTCTGCCGGTGTACGTGCGCCCCACATTTGATAGAATGTGTTCATATTAAACGGCAAGTTATACAACTTCCCTTTATAGTTGGCTACAGGGCTATTGGTATAACGATTAAAAGGTACAAGCGAATTAACGAGTCTCCAGATTTTCTCATTATTGGTATGAAAAATATGTGCACCATAACAATGCACATTGATACCTTTCATAGTTTTACAATAGATATTGCCGCCAATATGATCACGCTTGTCAATCACCAAACATGTCTTTCCTGCCTGGCGAGCTCGCCATGCAAATGTAGCCCCAAATAGACCAGAACCAACTATCAAATAATCATACTTCATTGTAACACTTATATTTTGCCTATCATATCGTTTGCAAATTTACAAATTTATTCTGACTCAACCAAATCTTTGCTCTTTTTTTTCGCAAACTGCTGTTTTTGTGACGTTTTTCGACTTTTCAAGGATGAAACTCATTCAGGGTTTTTATCACATACATTACTTTTTCCTTTGTGATTGCAGGACCTATAGGCAAACTGAGCTCTTCGCCTGCCAGCCTTTCCGTGATTGGCAGTGAAAGCCGTGGGGTATTCCATTTCTCTTTCGCATAGCATTCCTGTTTGTGAGGTGCTATCGGATAATGGCAAACAGTTCCTATTCCCTTCTGTTCAAGATAATCATGAAGGGCATCACGTTTGCCTTCTCCTACCAATACTGGGAACAAATGATAGACATTCTGGGCATCATCCAGGCGGTTTGGAAGGGTTATGAGCGGATTCTTGATTCCTTCATAATACATCTTTGCCATTTCCTGCCTGTGTTTATTATCTTGCACCAGATACTTCAGTTTCACATCCAGTACTGCGGCTTGTATTTCGTCAAGACGGCTGTTGCGTCCTGCATACTTGAATACATACTTCTTCTGAGAGCCATAGTTGGCTAATGCGCGTACTGCAGAGGCGAGCTCCGAGTCATTTGTCGTGACAGCTCCACCATCACCAAGGGCACCCAGGTTCTTTCCAGGATAGAAACTGTGTCCAGCCGCATAACCTATAGAACCTGTCATCCGCCCATCTTGGAACCTACATCCGTGACTTTGTGCACAGTCTTCAATCAACTTTAAGTTGTACTTCCTGCACAGTTCTCCAATCTTTTCCGTATATGCTATGCGTCCATACAAATGTACTATGACTATGGCTTTGGTTTTGGGTGTGATCAATCCTTCAACCAGGTCACCATCAATCTCCAAAGTGTCCACCTTTGGCTCACAAAGCACAGGCACCAAGCCATTCTCTGTTATGGCAAGAATGGTTGCTATGTATGTATTGGCTGGGACAATCACCTCATCTCCCGGCTTCATTACCCCCATCTCAATGTATGCACGAAATATCAATATGAGAGCATCCAAGCCATTGGCACATCCAACGCAATAGTCAGTACCTACAAACTTAGAATAGTTCCTCTCAAATTTCTCATTTTCTTTCCCTTGCAGATACCAACCAGCATCTACAACCCGACGAACAGCCTCATTGATTTCATCTCCATGCAGTGCCGTAACGTCTTTTAATGATAAAAAGGGGATATTCATAGTTTTTTTCTTACTGTTTGCAAATTTACTATTTTTAAATGACACTACAAAATCTTTGTCCTGTTTTTTGCTCATATAGTTGTTTTTGGAGCGTTTTTGGAGGCTTTTTTGCGCTCTTTACTTCATATGAAGTATCTGTCACGGAATTACTTTCTAAAAAAGTGAGGAAAAAATTTTGTTGTTTCGAAATATTTTTTTATTTTTGCAGGCAGAAAGTTTATGTTCAAGGGCTCTGAACACCTGTCCAGGGGCTTTGAATTACTGTCCAAAGGCTCTAAACATATGTTCAAGGGCTTTGAATATAAAATCTGCCGAAGGGCAAGAGAAATTTCATAAGGGAGAAAAAGAAAAAATATAACTAAAGAAAAATATATCAAGAACTATGGCAAACTACATTTTAAAAGAA